>Ga0182746_1000139_pt1 | contig 126667 bp, 85 predicted proteins | sample eDN3rd30CBELigOP_FD_128881 | JGI IMG/M metagenome (GOLD analysis project Ga0182746, IMG submission 128881) | Enriched Organic Plus compost microbial communities from Emeryville, California, USA - eDNA 3rd pass 30_C BE-Lig OP (version 2) (version 2) ...
GAGATACGGGTGCACAGGGTCCGCAGGGCGAAGCAGGCCCTGCCGGTCCAAAAGGCGATAAAGGAGATACGGGTGCACAGGGTCCGCAGGGCGAAGCAGGCCCTGCCGGTCCAAAAGGCGATATGGGTGCAACAGGGCCTAAAGGTCCCAAAGGTGATCCAGGAGAAGTGGGTCCTGTAGGACCTATCGGCCCACAAGGTCCTGCGGGAAGCGATGCCACGATAGACGGTGTAACCGCAGGAGGAGATTTAAGCGGTACTTATCCCGACCCAACCGTTGCCCAGCTTCAGGGCGTTCCAGTTAGCAATGCGGCGCCGGTGGCCAATCAGTTTCTGCGGTTTGATGGGACGGAATGGACTCCTGCAGCGATAGCTGGTGGCGGATTCGCACTGCCATTTACTGCGGTTGAGAATAACGCGGCAACGTTGTTTTCCATTGCGAACGACGGAGATGGCGTTTCTCTTGAAGGCATCAACAATACCTCTTCGTCTAATATCGCGGCGATTCGTGGCGTGGTAACGCCCACTGCGCCCGGAGGATTTTCTTCGGCCGTCCGTGGTATCAATAATGGGACCGGGGGCTTGGGTATCGGTGTATGGGGATCGCAGGCTGGTTCCGGATGGGGTGTGTATGGTGTTACACCCAACGGATTAGGTGTGTATGGAAATGCTTCCGGAGCAGGCACAGGGGTGTATGCGAATAGTAATTCGGGCACAGGATTGACAGCAACGAGCAACAGTGGAATCGCGGCAGAAATGGCCATTTTCAACAACGCCAACAACAACACGGTACTCAATGCAAATACGGTGGGAAATGGTACGGTAATCAATGTCACGACAACCGGCAACGGAGCAGGTGTCCGTGCATCGACAGGGTCAGGCTTTGCCATTCATGGCGTTTCCACGGCGCAAACTTCCGCCGGTATCGTTGGCGACAACAATGGCGGTGGCGAGGCGGTTGTAGGTCGTACAACCAGTGATATTGCTGGGGCGGTAGTAGGTCGGAACGACGGAGGAGGGTATGGTGTGCGGGGCTTTGTTGCAACGAATACGGCGGGTACGGCTGTCGGCGTTTTGGGACAGGTTGGCTTGAACAACAGTACCGGTCGTGCAGGCCGGTTTGAGAACTTCAATCAGACGAATACCACGGGCAACACGCTGGAAGTTGAAACCAATGGCAATGGCAACATTCCCGACAACACCCAAGGTAATGCGGCCTCATTCCGGGTAAACAATACCAACAGTGTAGGGGCTGCCGTGCGCGGAGAAGTGAATACAATCTTCGGCAATTTCGGTGCGGCAGCGATCTTCGGTACCTCCTCCGGCACGGGTGGTTTTGCAGGCCTCTTCCATGCCTCCAACCCCAGTGGCAATGGGGCCGCCCTTGTGTCTATCACTGACGGCAATGGCAATGCCATAACTGCCAACGCGGGAAAAAATGGGAATGCTATAGAAGCCAATATTGATGGTAGCGGTAATGCGCTGTATGCCTGGGTACCAAGTTTTGCAACAGGCCGTGCGGGGCGGTTTAATAATTTCAATGAAGATAATGAAAGCGATGTGATTACGGCGACCACGGTGGGTAATGGTATTGCCGGGAATTTCAAGGTGGACCGTACAACGGGTACCAGTGCAGCCGTGCGCGGAGAGGTCAATTCGATCTTTGCCAATTGGGGTACCGCAGGCGTAATGGGCATATCATCCGGTACAGGAGGGTACGGCGGCCTTTTCTACTCGTCCAATGCCGCAGGTAACGGCCCGGCATTGGTTGCTCTTACAGAGGGTAATGGAAATGGTATTACCGCGAATGCCGGAGGGAACGGCAACGGTGTCGAGGCATCGGCAGACGGCAATGGGAACGCTATTTATGGCTGGACTCCCAATTTCGGCACGGGCAGGGCTGCTCGGTTTGCGAATTTTAATGCTGCTAATGGGCAACCCACTGTCCAGATCAACTCGAACGGTACGGGCAATACACTATTGGTCAATCACACGGGGGCATCCGGTAACTTGGCGACATTCCAAAGCGGGAGCGCCAACGTGGCCCGGATCACCAAGACCGGAATAGGCATTTTCAATGGCGGCACACAGACCGGCGGAGCAGACATTGCCGAAGCGTTTGATGTGACCGGCGATTTTGCGGCATACGAAGCTGGGGACGTACTGGTTATCTCGGTGGATGAGGACCGCACGGTGGAAAAATCCAGCGAAGCATATTCCACGCTGGTTGTTGGGGTATATGCCACCAAACCGGGGGTGTTACTCACCGAAGAAACGATTGATGCGGACATTTCGGACAAGGTACCGATGGGTGTAGTCGGAGTTATTCCGACCAAGGTTTGCCTGGAAGGCGGCATCATCAAGCGCGGGGATTTATTGGTTACCTCCTCGCAGCGTGGTGTGGCGATGAAGGCCGATCCCGAAAAGGTGCGGGTTGGCCAAGTAATAGGGAAGGCCCTGCAGGAATATGACAGCAATAGCACAGGCAAAATAAAGGTACTCGTGAATGTGAAATAACGTACCTTTGCCGGTACGATGCGCATTATGGCTTTTGATTATGGTACCAAGCGGGTCGGCATCGCGGTGACCGACCCCTTGCAGCTGATCGCGACCGCTTTGGAAACGGTGCATACCAAGGATGTGCTGGAGTACGTGAAAGCTTATCTTGACCGCGAGGCGGTGAGCGCGTTTGTGGTAGGTGAACCCCGCCAGCTCGACGGCACGGAATCCGGGTCGGCTCCGCATGTGAAGGGATTTATCCGTACACTTCGGCGGACTTTTCCGGCGGTTCTCGTGGAAACGATCGATGAACGTTTTACCTCCAAGATGGCTTCCGTAAGTATCGCTCAAAGTGGAATGGCGAAAAAGAAACGGCAAGATAAATCCCTAATTGACAGTATTTCGGCAACGCTTATCCTCCAGTCTTATCTCGAAAGACGCGACTTTCAGCGATAAACTTCCTACTTTTGCCCGTTAAAAGGCTTCAACAATGCGCAACATTCTTTTTTTTTCGGAAGACACCGATTTCCAACCGAATCAAAAGACGGCCATTCGGCAGTGGATTAAGGAATCTGCCGTGGCGGAGGGTTTTCGGGCGGGTGAAATCAGTCTAATCTTTTGCAGTGATGCTTACATGTTGGAAATCAATAAGCAATACCTTAATCACGACACATACACGGATATTGTAACATTCGACACCAGTGAGGCTGAGGAAATCATCGCGGGTGATATCTTCATCAGCATCGAGCGTGTCCGTGAAAACGCGGAAAAATTCGGAGTATCCGTACGTGATGAGCTGCACCGCGTAATTATCCATGGAATCTTGCACTTATGCGGGTATCGTGATAAGAAGAAAGCAGAAAAGGCGCTGATGACGAAGAAGGAAGATTATTATTTATCCAAACGCACTTGGCTTTCCAACGGTTAGTTTATGATAAGTTGTGGTTTACGTAGCTCGGGCCAAGATGAACGCATGAAAAGAGGGCCGAATTGAATTTCAACCGGCCCTTGTCCATTAAATCGATCGACCTGAATTAAAACCGCTCCAGCTGTGAAAAAAAGAAGTCTCCTTCAATTTCTGCATTGGCATCGGAGTCGGATCCGTGGATGGCATTGGCTTCAATGGATTTCGCGTATTTGTTACGGATCGTTCCGGCGTCAGCCTTGGCAGGATCGGTGGCACCGATTAATTTCCGGAATCCTTCCACGGCATTTTCCTTTTCGAGAATGGCGGCCACGATGGGTCCGGATGTCATGAAATCAACCAATTCGCCGTAAAAGGGACGCTCTTTATGCACGGCATAAAATGCACCTGCAGTCTCCCGGCTCAGGCGGGTGTATTTCATCGCCACAATCTTAAATCCCCCAGCAATGATATCGTTCAAAATAGCGCCGGTGTGGCCATTGCGTACCGCATCGGGCTTGATCATGGTGAATGTCTTATTCGTTGTTGCCATTTAGAAAAAATTTTTGCAAAAGTAGAAAATTGTATCGCAATCGCGAATACTTCTTTGGCAAAGCTTTAGGAATGTCTTTTGCAAACTTGCACATTAATGAATTTTTTATCTTAGTTTGGTTGCGGTGAATAGGAGGCAACCGGTATTTCGGAGGAGTTTTCAACTGTTGTTCGGCCTGGTATTATGGGCTGCACAGGATGGATATGCCCAGTTCGATGTGAATACAATCCCTTCACCGAAGGATGCGGGACAGGAATATTACGTAAGCAATCCTTCCGGAATCCTTTCGCAGACGACGGTGGATTCATTGAACCGGCTGGCACACATAGTAGATAGCCTTACTTCATCGGAGCTGGCCGTGGTGGTAGTGGATGATTTCGCGGGGGACGACGATTTCCAGTTTGCGTTGGATCTGTTTAATGCCTGGAGGATTGGAAAGGCCGGCTCGGACAACGGGTTGCTGTTATTGGTTGCCACGGAAAAGCGTGCTTATCGGTTTATTACGGGGTACGGCATGGAGACGGTGCTTCCCGATGCGCTGCTTAAACGCATCGGCGAAACCTTGCTGGTGCCGAAATTCCGCGCAGGCGATTACGACGGCGGTGTGCTGGCAGCAATGGATGCCGTGCAGACCGTCGTGCTCAACCCCAGTACTGCGGGCGACCTCCGCCGGAACCTTGCCCGTAAAAACTCGTTTTTCTATAGGCATCAGGTCCCGCTGCTTTCTTTCGCCCTCGCTTTTATGCTGTATGGCCTGCTGTGGAGAATTACTTCCCGTGCCTTTAACCGGATTCCAACGCGCAGCGGGCGGAAGCCGGTGAAGACGCCAACGGGACTATACCTGGTATTTGGAGGCGTAGCGCTCTTCCTTTTTGGGTTCTTTTCAATTTTCCTGATCGTGTTCATAGGGATGCCTCCGTGGTGGCTCTACCGTTGGTCGTACCTGCCGCTATACGTAGCTGCTTTCTTCGGGCTGGGTATCACCGCTTTGTATTTCAAGGGGCTATCACTCATTCGGAAGACGTATGTAGACGCGGCCAATCGGTTGGAGGCGATGGCTAATTTCAACAAACGGATGCTCTTGCCGATACTTGCCACCCCGCTTTGCTGGCTCTTGTTATATCTTGCAACCCGTTGGGGGAAGGGCGATCAACTGCGGCTTGTTCCTCCGAAGGGGGGCGGTTGGCAGCGGATTGACCGCGACAAACAGAAAGATGTTTCGCGTTACCTTGACCGGGGGCAACGCAAAGAGGAAAGTGTAGGGGCTCTCGGTTACGAAATATGGACGTGTGAGGGTCCCGGAGGTATCCATCCGGTAGCATTTCCGGGGAAAAACTTCTCGAAATACGGATTATGTCCATCGTGTGGCTACCATACGTTTTCCAACACGTTTCTGAAAGTGGTGAAGCGGCCGACCGTGATTGATGAGGGTGAGGGTGAACGCTTACAGGAGTGCAGTAATTGTAAGCACTCCGTTTCGCACGGCAGGGTAGTCCTCAGTCGGACGAAGCCGATCCGTTCATCGTCCGGTGGTAGCCGATCGAGTTCCAGCAGCAGTAGCCCGGGGAGTAGCGGCTCCGGTAGCTCCAGTAGCGGAGGTTGGGGTGGTGGAAGGAGCGGCGGTGGCGGTGCAGGCGGCCGCTGGTAACGGTCATCTGAAAATGCAACTAATTACGATGTTAACTATATTACGATCATGAAACTGTATAATCGATTCCGGACGACAACACTCCTCGGTACATTCCTGCTTTTTGTGGCTTTGGGAGTCCATGCGCAGCGCGTTTCCCGTGCGGAGACCGAGATCGCCGCGATTATGGATCAGTACCAAGCCGTAGGTGCTGCCGTGGCTGTGGTAAAGGATGAAAAAATCATTTACAGCCATTCATTTGGGATGAAACGTATCGAAACGGGTGAGCGGTTGGAAAATGATGACCTCTTCCGTATCGCCTCCATCTCTAAATCGTTTGTAGCTACCGGTATTCTGCAGCTTGTCGATGCGGGGAAGCTCTCGCTGGATGACGATGTGAGCGACCTTATCGGCTTTCGGATACGCAATCCGAATTTTCCGGATTCGGTGATTACGCTTCGCATGATTCTCTCACATCGGTCCAGCATCAGCGATCGGAACGGCTATTTCACGCTGGATGCGTTCAATCCGGAAAAAAATCCAGATTGGGGGAAGGCGTACTACGACTATGCACCGGGAGCGGGATACCGGTACTGCAACCTGAATTTCAACCTTGCAGGGGCGATTCTTGAAAAGTATTCGGGAGAACGGTTTGACCGGTATATTGCCGACCACATCATCAAACCCCTGGGTTTATACGGGGGCTATAATGTAGACGAATTGGATAGCACCCGGTTTGTGACGCTGTATGAATACGATGGAGACGGGAGGCGATTTGTACCGGCGGATGAAGCCTACCGGTCGCGTGCAGAAGCGCTGAAAACGTATAAACCAGGCTACAGTACCCCTGTTTTCTCACCAACGGGCGGGATGAAAATTTCGGTGAGAGACCTTGCCCGGTATATGGTGATACATATGAACTACGGTCGGGCCAACGGCAAGCGGATCTTTTCAGCGGAAAGCAGCCATGCCATGCAGGCAGTGCTGACACCGGAATCGGGTTACGGGATGGCGCTACGCACCATCGACAACCTGATTCCCGGAAAGTCGATGACAGGCCACGAAGGGGTCGCCTATGGTTTATACAGTGCGATGTATTTCCAGCCCCAGGAACGGTTTGGTATGGTGGTAATTACGAACGGTTGCAACACCGGCTTTACACACGGGGATGTCATCAATGATTTTCTGATGGCGGTGTATGACTGTTTATACCGGAATTTTATTCAGTAATCCTATTTGAATAATCCCCCGAATACAAATACGGTGAGGCTATACAGGACTCCTGTGAGGAAGAGGTTGATCATGGCCTTTTCGGTTTTCTTTTTTATAAACAGATACGTGGTTTCGAACAGTGCATAGGTTGCCAGCAGGATACCTGCGCCGCGACTTTGTGGTTCATTTGCTGAGTGATTTGTATTTCATTCAAAGATAAGGGAAATCTGACTATTCCGGGACGGGGCTAAGGCTTCTTATTCGCCTGTACGACCGACTTTGGTTCCCTGTAAGCAGCGCGTCCCGCCGAAGGCCGGGCCAATGGTATTTCAAAATCAGGAGGAGAGGTATCAAACCACCGTCTTGCGAACGATAACGGGGCGATACAAGTATAACGGTTGAACAGCTATTCAGGGGCCATTTTTGCCATACAAAACGGGAGATGTTCATTCTCTATGACGGTGATCTTCGTTATTTAGTAATTTTAAAACCGGAAACAGCGAGCCTGTTATTTTATAAATCTATTCAAATAATTATGTTAAAAACTTTTGGTATAGCGTTACTATCCTTCTTTTCAGTATTTAGTATAGTTGGGAAGCCGATTATACGGATTGAAGTGTCGGCAGGGTCAGCTACTCATACTAATTTACCGGTAAGCATGCTGGTCGCGGAGCTCGGAACCGTTTCTGTCAAGAAAATCCGTTTAATAGAGGTCGCCGAAGGTAAACGGGTGGAAAAGCCGTTTCAACTGATCGATGATACAGAGCCGCGCATTTATTGGAAGCTAGATGGCAGGGCATACTTATACACTGACGTATAGGTTGGTGGTTTTTGATGGAAGGCTGTCGGCATCTGAAGCGGAATCAATGTGGCAGTCGTTCGCGCATCCGCCGGAGGTAAAGGTGCAGAAAATGTAGCGCTACGCCTATTAAGCCTATTCAAAAAGTTTTAACGAGCAGGGTAATGAGAGTTGCTGTGCCGTGCGTTCTTTGTCAGGATATTTTATAAGGTCGAGCAGCATTTCGGCCGCTTTTTCGCCGATCATGTAGGGTTGTTCCTGAATGGAGCCCAAAGGAGGTTGATTGATGTAATCAAAAAAAGGCAAAGCCCCGAATCCAATCAGATCTACGGAGTGGATTTTATCGGGGAATTGTTGACGGAAACACTTGATGACGTCCAGCATGATGTAATCTTTAAAGCAGAGGATGGCGGTTGGGGAATTGTCCTGTAGAAGCAGTTTCCTGACTGCAGTATGCGTTTCCAATGCACTGAAATTGGTTTCTTTGACCAGTGAGGATTCAAAGGGAATGTTATTACGCAGCAGGCCATCGCGATAACCTAGAAAACGGCCTTTGCTGGTTGACCAGGAGGTAGGACCATTCAGATAAGCGATATGCCGATGACCCCGCGAGACAAGTAGGGATACTGCGTCAATGGTAGCCTGGTAAACGTCGCTTACTACACTGTGACATGGAATCGCCGGTTTTCTGGCAAAATAAACCACAGGTATGCCGGCAAGTTCCAGCTTTTTTATATGCTGGAATTCTTTTGTTTCCTTGGAAACGGAAACAAGCAGGCCGTCAATGGAACTGGATTGCATCACGGACGTCAGTTCGGCTTCACGGGTGAAACTTTCATGGCTTTGACCAACAATCACGTGATACCCCTGGGATGAGACCACTTTTTCAAACCCGTCAAGTGCTATGGTATAAAAATGATCCATCAGACTGGGAACAATGATGCCCAAGGTAAATGATTTGCGTTGTTTAAAATAAATGGCGGCGCGGTTGGGAACGTAATTCAGTTCCTTCGCCAGTTTTTTTACACGGTGTTTCGTACTGGCCGCGATATTCGGATAATCGCTTAATGCTTTTGAAACGGTGGAAACCGACAAATGCAGTTTGGCAGCAATATCTTTAATAGTGACGGGTTTACTCAACATTATGTAAAAATAGCAAATAAGGAGACAAATAATATTTATAACATTAAAAAGCTAACAATTATATGAGAAAGCGTGTTTTTAGTATGCATATATCTTGGCTGACGGCATTGCTGTCAGGCATCCTGATGTTATCGATTCACCAAGCAGATGCACAAAAGGTAAAATGGTCAAAAATAAAAGTATTGGTTTATACCAAGAACGGAAAAGGGTATGTGCACGACAACATTCCTAACTCCATTGTTGCGATCAAAGAACTGGGCAAGCAGTACGGATTTGAAGTAGATGCCAGTGAGGATCCGGCTGTATTTACGGACGATAACCTAAAGCAGTATAACGTGCTGATTTTCTCTAACACAAATAATGTGGTCTTCGATACAGATGCGCAGCGGGTTGTGTTCATGCGTTACATACAAGCAGGAGGTGGTTTCGTTGCCATTCATTCGGCATCGGGCACCGAGCGTGATTGGAAATGGTTTAAACAGCTGTTGGGTGCTAAGTTTTACTGGCATGACAAAAACCAGCCCTTTACGGTGAACATCGTCGATCACAATCACCCCTCAGTAGCACATCTTCAGAAAAGATGGCAGCGAAGCAGGGGTGACGAATTTTATTACCTGAAAGAAATGGCGGTTAACCTGCATGTAATAGCCGTCAATGATGCTACGACGTTAACAGGGGAAAACCCGAATAGACTGGATACGTTTGGAGATGTGTTTCCTTCCGTATGGTGTCATGAATTTGACGGCGGAAGATCTTGGTATACTTCGCTTGGACATAATAAGGAATATTATTTTGATGAGGATTTCAGAAAACACATTCTAGGAGGCATCAAATGGGCGATAGGTAAGGGTAAAAAATTAGATTATAGCAAGGCGTACGCTACATCGCCGCAGGATGAAGTAAGAGAACGTTAAAAATTATAAATATAATAGATTATGAGTAGTGAGAACAAACATTTAGACAGAAGGACATTCATTAAGCAGGCAACAGCTGGCTCCGCTGCCTTATTTGCAGCCACGGCATTTCCTTCGATCGTCCCTTCGTCGGTCTTTGGGAAAAATGCACCCAGTAACCGCATACATGTGGGGCAGATTGGTTTTGGGCGTATCGCTATGACGCACGACTTGCCTGAAGTGATGAAACACGATTATGTACGGGTGATTGGTGTGGCAGATGTCGATGCCAAGCGTTTGGCCCAGGGGAAAGCCTGGATTGAAAAATATTATACCGATAAGGGAGAGAAGTCATCCATGGAGGTAAAAACCTATGGTGATTATAAAGACATGCTGGCGAATACTGATATTGATGCGATTGTGATTAGTACGCCCGACCATTGGCATGCACAACCCGCTATGGAAGCCGCTATTGCCGGTAAACATGTATACTTGCAGAAGCCAACCGCTCTGACGATCAAGGAAGGGCGTATGATGGCCGATGCAGTGAAGAAAACGGGGGTTAAATTCCAATTAGGGAGCCAGCAACGGTCTGTTAGCCCTTGGCCTCAATTCCACCGCACCTGTGAACTGGTTCGCAACGGCCGTATAGGTACCTTAAAGCGGGTGATTATCGGACTACCGGGGGACCCCGCCGGCGGTAACCCGGCCGAAATGCCGATACCGGATAACCTGAATTACGACATGTGGCTGGGCTCCACGCCCATGGTACCTTATACATTAGATAGAGTACATTCACAGACAGATATCGGTTCCCGCCCCGGGTGGCTGCGCTGTGAGCAGTTTGGCGCAGGTATGATTACAGGCTGGGGGTCTCACCACATAGACATTGCCCATTGGGGCATGGGTACCGAGCTGTCCGGCCCGCTTGAAGCAGAAGGACGTGCCACATTTCCCACCACGGGTCTGTGGGACGTGCATGGAGATTTTGAGGTAGAAATGCTTTATCCTGATAACGTGGTTATGCAGATCAGCGGATCCAATCCCAATGGCGTGAGGTTTGAGGGTACTGAAGGCTGGATATTTGTTTCACGGGGTAACGTAGGCGTAACAGCCTCTGATCCAGCTGCTACAGGAGGTGAAGCACATAAGGCATTTAATGCAAGTGACCCCAAGATATTGCAGTCAGAAATCGGTCCAAACGAAATCAAACTTTATAAAAGTCCTGAACAGCATACCAACTGGCTGGAATGTATAAAGGATGGCAAACAAACAATCAGCCATGCCGAGATTGCCCACCGGTCGGGCTCTGCCTGCTTGATCGCCCACACGGCCATGAAGCTGGGAAGGAAATTGTATTGGAATGCAAAAAAGGAAAAGTATAAGAAAGATAAAGAAGCTAATAAACTATTGTCACGCACACAGCGCTTTCCATATGGAACAGAATATGTCAAAGGAGCGTAACAATTATAACATTATTCTAACCATTATTCCAACGATTGAATTGTGTTAAAAACATGGTTTGGGTCGGTTATATGAGCAAAGAAACCTATCCGGAATATCCTAGCATGTCAGCATTCTGTATATTTGAAGGTAACATCGTCGGCAACACAAGATCATAAAGTCTTCCGACGCATAAACTCACCAATTTAATACAAACTAAGTAAGGAGGTTTTCATGGAACACATTTACGGGTTTTCAAACCGGATTATCATTGACGGTGCCAATAGGTATCCTACCTAGCGTACCACCGATTTTAAAGGGAAAATTCGATTGTGAGTAGCTCAATCGTCAGTTGATTTTCGTCTAATTTCTAACCAAAAAATGAACCAATGAGAATGCAGTTTGCTAAATTATTTTTAGCGCTATTGCCGCTTTTGGCAATAGCGCGTCTAGAAGCTAAATTGTCGGGAGCCTATTCGGCTGTTGTTTTTGATAATTCTACCGAAGAGCATACCCATAATTACCTATTAGTTAAAATACCCCCCCCTCCCCCCATTAATGAAAATTTATTAACTACGAGTAGTTGTCTTCAGCGTGTTGTTACCGGCGCTGTTAAGAGTGATGCAGGGTTTGCGCTAGCGGGTGTGACGGTGGTGGTAAAGGGAACGGGTACGGGTACACGAACGGATGCCCAAGGTACCTATAGTCTTCCCCTGCCGGAAGGAGGAAACACACTGGTTTTCTCATCGACAGGATACAGTACGCAGGAAATTCAGGTGGATCAACGTACCGTAATCGATGTAACCTTACAGGCAGATATCCAGGACCTCGATGAAGTGGTGGTCATCGGTTATGGTACCGCAAAAAGAAAGGACTTGACGGGTGCTGTTGCTTCTGTTCAGGCGGAAAAACTTGAAACGCAGGCACCAAGGTCTGTACAGGATTTATTGCGGGCAAATGCTGCGGGTATGATTATCGGGCAGGGTAATACCGCGAAAGGAGATGCTTCGTTGCTCATACGTGGCAAGGGAACGTTGAAAGCTGGGAGTAGTCCACTGCACGTGGTGGATGGTGTTATTTTCGACGGTACGTTGTCAGACATCAATCCAAACGACATCCAGTCCATTGATATTCTAAAGGACGCCAGTGCTTCGGCGGTGTATGGTGCCAAGGCTGCAAACGGCGTGGTATTGATTACGACGAAAAAGGGACAGGTAGGAAAACCGAAAATTTCGTTCAATGGCAATTTGGGATTTGTTGAAAACGCAGGCATGCCCCGTGTAATGACCGGTGAGGAATTTCTAGCCTACCGCTATGATTATGAGATGGGCAGACGTACCGATCAATATCATCAAGATTATCCGGAAATGTTTGTGGATCCTCGAAAGTTAGGTCAAGTAGATCAGTTGACTTGGTACAATTATGACCAAAATGACCCGGTAGCTTCTGTGACGGAAGAACAGCTTATTCGGGCTTGGCTCTCCAGACTGGAGCTCAAAACTCCGGAAATTGATAATTACATGGCCAATCGCCTTACCGATTGGCAAGACCTTGTTTTCCAGCAAGGGATTCAGCAAGACTACTCGGTCAGTGTATCGAATAGAACAGATGATATCAATTATTATTGGTCATTGAATCACGTAGACCGTGAAGGTATCATTGTTGGTAATCGATTCAAAAACCTACGTTCCAGACTGAATTTGGAGTCTAAAATCACTTCTTTTCTTCGTGTAGGTGCCAATGCTAATTTTGCAGCGCGAGACGAAGGTTTCTTGCAGGCGAATTGGGCACAGTCTGCGGTGATTTCACCCTATGGATCAAACAATATTGATGACCCTACCAGCCCATATCGACGGTTACCTACTGGAGACCCCACACCTCAGAATCCGTTTTTTGATAACTTATATCGAGACCGTGTAGATCGGTACAATACACTGAATGCAACGCTTTTTGGCGTTATTTCATTGCCATTCGGCATCGAATTCCAAACCAATTTCACACCATCGTATGTGTGGCGGGAATATTATAATCACGAATCGTCACAGAATCCGGAGTGGACCAATAGTGGTGGTCGTTCTGAGCGTACGTTTGAGAAGACGTATAATTGGCAGATTGATAATGTTTTGCGGTGGAACAAGCGATTCGATATCCATAATTTCGAGGTGACTTTGTTGCAGAATGCCGAAAAGGGTCAATTTTGGAGGACAAAGGCAACAACTTCGAACTATAGTCCGAGTGACATTTTGGGATGGCATCGTCTGCAAGCCGGGGCGGTACCGTTGAATGAGAGTGACGATACTTACCGCACCGGTGATGCGCTGATGGCCCGACTGTTTTATTCGTTACATGACCGGTATATGCTGACAGCCTCCGTGCGCCGCGATGGGTATTCGGCATTCGGTGCGCAAAATCCCCGCGCTACTTTTCCGGCACTAGCTTTCGCATGGAACTTCTCCGATGAGAAATTCATGGCAGGCACATCAAGCTGGCTAGATTATGGTAAACTACGGCTGTCGTGGGGTCGTAATGGTAATCGGGATATTGGACAATATGAGGCACTCTCTGATATGACATCCGGTCTACACCCCTATATCGATCAAAATGGGAATATCTACCTTTACTCCCAACTCTATGTGAACCGTATGGCCAATTTAGGGCTTCGGTGGGAAAATAAATCTTCGTATAACCTCGGCTTAGATTTCTCGTTGTTTAACAATAAGCTAGGGGCAGCGTTGGATTTCTATACCTCTACCACGTTAGATCTGTTAGTAGACCGCGCACTTCCGGAGATTATTGGATTCAACAGTGTCGCTGCTAACCTTGGCGAATTAGAAAATAAAGGCTTTGAGGTAGCACTGAACAGTAGAATTATTGAACGTGAAAACTTCAATTGGAATGCTTCAGCCATCTTCATGCTTAATCGTCGGGAAATCAAACGGCTTTATGGCGACATGATTGATGTGTTGGATGCCAATGGCAACGTGATCGGCCAACGTGAGGCAGACGATATTAAGAATCGGTGGTTTATTGGTCAGGACCCGGATCGAATCTGGTCTTACGAGCGAATAGGTGTATGGCAGGTGGGTGAAGAAGACGCGGCTGAACCTTATGGGCTGCAGCCGGGTGATTTTAAATACAAGGATCAAAATGAGGATGGTGTGATGACGGATGAAGACCGAATCTTCCAGCAGTGGACAACCCCAAGGTTCCGGTGGTCGCTTCGTAATGATTTTCGCTACGGGAGTTTTGATTTTTCATTTTTCATCTACTCCAATTGGGGGCATTACGACACCTACAACCGTGCTGCTAATAATGCGAATTTTGCCGACCGGGCCACGGATTATGCGCAGCCCCGGTGGACTCCAGATAATCCAATAAACGACTATGGCCGTATCGGCTCAAAGAACATCGGATCCAATTATGTGTCGCGATCGTTTATTCGTCTGGATAATGTCTCCCTTTCTTATGCAGTGCCTGCCTCGTTCCTTCGGTCCATTAATATTCAGAATTTACGGATATCAGCCACCGTGCGTAACGTTGCTTTTTGGGCTCCTCATTGGAAATTTGGTGATCCGGAGTCTTATGACAATACCGACTTGGGGGGCATGCCTACTCCGAGGACTTACAACCTGAGTATCAATTTTTCGCTTTAACTTGAAAATACAAGAAGATGAACAGTAGAAAAATATATAAGAAAACACTCTTGGTGTTTGTGACCCTGGCTTTTACCGCTATAAGCTGTAGTGAGGATTGGCTAACGCCCAAGCCCTTATCGTTTTATGAGCCGGGTATCGCATTGTCCAATGCCGAGGGAATGTATTCCGCACTTACCACATTAGAACGGAACATGCGGCATGAATACTTTGGTGACAATGCACCCATCTTAACAGAAATTATTCAGTCAGAAGTCGCCGTTGAAGGGACGACAGACAAGGCAGGCCCGCAAATGGACATGGATGTTGCCCTTCTGCCGGATGCACAATTGAATCATACGGATTTCACGAAGGTAGGCTGGTATTGGTATGAAGGCTATAAAGGAGTTAAATATGCCAACACCATAATCGCGCGCATTGATAATGCCGAATTTAGCAGTGAGGAGGAGCGCAATGCGATTTTGGGGTCTGCCTATTTCCATCGTGCATACCGTTATTTCAAATTAACACATCAATTTGGCGATATACCCTATTTGGACTGGGAAATTGAAACACCGAAGTATGACTTCTATTCATACGACAGGTGGGGGATTTTGGAACGGATGAGAAAGGACCTCGAATTTGCTTACCAGTGGGTGCCCGAGGTAGTAGACCGCGGCAGGACCTCGAAGGCCGCATGTGGTGTCTTACTCATGAAGGTTTGCATGGTGCTTGGCGATTTTGACCGTGCAATCGCGGTTGGCAAAGAGATCGTTGCGAAGCATCCGTTGATGCGGAACCGTTTTACGCCGAACCAAGGGAAACCGAACACCAATTTGATGTTCGACCTGCATAGTGTAGAAGCGAAATTGGATATGTCCAATACGGAGGGGTTGATGTATGTTGTATCTTATCCCGAGGAGGAGGGATCCGATCGTATTCAAACCATGCGGAATGCCGTCCCTTTTTGGAATAGTGGAAATATTAAAACACCGGATGGACAGACGGGCACAAGCATTGCACCTGCGGCCGGAGAAACGGACCCAGAGATGGATTTGAATAAATCCTATGGTAGGGGTATTGGCCGTTTACGGCCGACCTGGTATTTTACCAATGAGATTTGGCGGGCGGATAAGGAGGCGAATGATCTACGTGGTATCCGCAACCGTGACAGTTGGAGGCGCATGGAAGATTTGAGGTATAATGCGCCTGGTTTGAAAACCAGTGGAAGCCCGTGGTATGGTAAAAACTTCGAAAAGCCAGCAAGTATGAGTGTGGAAGACACCATACGGACATGGTTTTCCTGGCCGCATTATAAGCTATTTGTGCCCGATCCGTTACAAACCCAATGGGCGGGTGGTGAGACGCCATGGTATATTTATCGTTCTGCAGAGGTGTATCTTCTGTTAGCTGAGTCGTACTATTGGAAGGATCAATTTGCACTCGCTGCAGAGGCATTGAATGAAGTGCGTACCCGGGCGGGAGCCGAGCCGCTGACGGCGGGTGATGTCAATATCGGCGAAATATTAGACGAGCGTGCCCGGGAGCTCTATTATGAAGAAAACCGTCATATAGAGTTGGTTAGGATTTCTTATATCTATGCGAGAACAGGGAAACCCTGTGAAATTTTTGGCGGCCGCACTTATACCTTGCAAAACCTCAGCGGACCGGGGGGAACCGGCTCTAATGTTAAACAGGAGGGGGTTAATTTTTGGTATGATCGGGTTGTGGCACGGAGTAACTTCTACAACCACGGGGTAAAGCATAAATGGGCCGAGTATAAGGTGAGTGTGCATCATATTTTGTGGCCGGTACCCGCAAATGCGATCAATACAAATATCAAGGGTGTTATTAATCAGAATATCGGATATCCGGGTGCGGAACGTAACGTAGAGCCGCTTCCGGTACCGGAGGAAGGAACGGTTTTGGGACCTCAGGCTGGCAATTAACCGCATATTGAGCAATGCGATACGGGCGGCCGCTCAAAAGATAGCGGCCGCCCGCATTGCATTAACTTCTTGCTATTGTTATTTATGTGTATCTTTGCAGCAGGATGTCCTATAATTTACAGGTAACGATCGATAAGGATTCCGGGTTCTGCTTCGGGGTGGTCTATGCCATTGACATGGCGGAGGAAATTCTTGAGGAGGATGGCTACCTGTATTGCCTCGGCGATATCGTGCACAACGATGAAGAGGTGGCTCGCCTCAAAGCGAAGGGCTTGCGCATCATCGGGCATGAACAGTTACCTGAACTGAAAAACGAAAAAGTATTGATCCGGGCGCATGGAGAAGCACCGGAAACTTACCGCATTGCGCTGGAGAATAACATCACGCTGATCGATGCTTCCTGCCCTGTCGTACTGAAACTTCAGAACCGGGTGAAAACCTCCTTCGACCAACAGGAGAAGGTCTTGATTTATGGCAAGCACGGCCACGCAGAGGTTATCGGCCTACAGGGACAAACCAATGGCAATGCCGTTGTCTTCCAGGACATTTCGGAGCTGGATGGAATGGACCTGCCGGAACAGTTTACATTGTACAGCCAGACTACCAAAAGCGTCGATAAGTTTTATGCCATCAAGGATGAGTTGATGCGCCGGGGATACGATGTGAAGGCCAACGACACCATTTGCAGACAGGTGTCTAACCGGTATGAAGATTTGGGTGATTTTGCCCGCAGCTATAACAAGGTGGTGTTTGTTTCCGGAAAGAAATCGTCCAATGGGCGTGTATTGTATGAGGTTTGCCAGAAACATAATCCCAATAGCTACTTTGTATCCGATCCATCTGAATTGGAGCCTGAATTCTTTGAAGCCGGAGATACCGTGGGCGTATGCGGAGCCACTTCTACCCCGATGTGGCTGATGGAGCAGGTGAAAGCGGTGCTGGAAAGCTATTGATGGTCATCTAAACATCAAATTGGCACCGGATATATAAGGCCGCAGGGATAAATCCGTACCTTTGCCGGCGATGAGTAAACCGAGAAAGGGAATTTTATTGATCAATCTGGGCACCCCGGATAGTCCTTCCGTGGCCGATGTAAGACGGTATTTGATTGAATTTTTGACGGATGGGCGGGTGATAGACATTCCGGCATGGCGCAGGAACCTCTTGGTGCGGGGCATCATCGCACCTTTCCGGGCACCCAAGTCAGCCAAGTTGTATCAAGCCATCTGGGATGAAAAGACAGGTTCTCCGCTTTTATATTACAGCGAGCTTCAACAGCGGTTATTGCAGGAGGCGCTTGGCGAAGAATATCACGTGGAGCTGGCCATGCGATACCAAAATCCTTCCATTGCCGCGGCACTGGCAAAGCTAAAGCCGATGAATCTGGAGCGTATCCGGGTTATTCCGCTGTTTCCCCAATACGCTTCAGCCAGTACGGGGTCTGTGATCGATAAGGTGATGGAACTCATGCGAACCTGGCATACCTTCCCTGCGATCTCGGTTGTCAATGATTTCTACGATAACGAGGCGATGATCGACGTTTTTGTGGAAAATGCACTCAAGCACCGGCCAGAGACATACGATCACGTTTTATTCAGTTATCACGGGTTGCCGGTGAGGCAACTGACGGATGTGGAAGCTTCGGGCACACACGATTGCGAAAAGGCGGGCTGCCGTGAGCGTATTGCCGTGCATAACCGGTATTGTTACCTCGCCCAATGCTACGCCACGACACGCCTGTTGGCCCAAAAGCTCCAATTGCCGTCGGATGGGTACACCGTGTGTTTCCAGTCGCGTCTCGGAAAAACCCCCTGGATCCAGCCCTATACGAGTGACGTACTAAAAGATGTGGCCGCAAAAGGGAAAAAGCGATTGCTTGTTTTCTGCCCTGCTTTCGTGTCGGATTGCCTGGAAACCATCTATGAAGTTGGCACAGAATATGCAACAGAGTTTAAGAGTCTGGGTGGCGAGCACGTGCAATTAGTAGAGAGTCTAAATGCGCATCCACTGTGGATCAAAGGGTTGCAGCAGCTGTCAACAGCGACAATATAAATACTGCCCCGGGGGCGACAAAGTTTCCGGTGAAGGAGCAAATAAGCGACAAAATGTCTGCAACCGAACGAAAGAGGAATTTTATTCATGATTATTTTTAACACCGTTATTTTGCTCTTGATAGATTTTTACATCTACAAGGCATTGCGTTCGACACGGCTAAAATGGGCATCATCCCCGGCTTTTCCGAAAGTATGGTGGGGATATAGTCTGTTATTGGTAAGTAGTGTTTTCATCAGCGTTTACTACAATATTCCGCTGATATTCCGTGCGATTATTCTGGTGGCCTTTTTTCTGACCTTTGTAAGCAAATTCATTTTCCTGTTGGTTCTACTTTCGGATGACATCCGCCGGGGAGGCGTTTGGTTAAAACGGCTGTTTGTTCCCAAAAAAGAGCAACCGGCGCCGATAGCGGCGACTTCGGAACCTTTGCCTGAGCGGCCTGTAAACGGAATCAGCCGATCTGAGTTCTTGACGAAGGCCGGAATTCTTGTTGCATCGTTACCTGTTGCCCCGATGGGGTGGGGAGTCGTTTCGGGTGCCTATGACTACCGTATACGCAGGCAGAAGCTTTACCTGCCCAATCTTCCCCGGGAGTTTCACGGCATGAAAATCGGGCAGTTATCCGATGTCCATTCCGGCAGCTTTTACAATAAAACAGCCGTACAGGGCGGGGTGGAGATGCTGCTGGCGGAAAAGCCTGATGTGGTCTTCTTTACCGGGGATTTGGTAAACAATCTCGCCAACGAGATGCGTGATTACCAGGATGTTTTCGCCAAGGTACGGGCGCCGCTCGGCGTTTATTCCACATTGGGAAACCACGATTACGGTGATTATCACTTTGGTCCCGAATCCTCGCCGGAAAAGGCAAAAAATCTCCGTGACCTGAAGGATACGCACAAAGTGATGGGGTGGGATCTGCTGCTCAACGAAAATCGTAAACTGAAGGTAGACAATGCGGAAATCGGTATCATAGGCGTCGAAAACTGGGGGGCCGGAAAGCGGTTTCCTAAATTTGCGAAGCTGGATGACGCATTGCAAGGTACCGAAGAGATGCCGGTGAAGCTGTTATTGTCGCACGATCCGACCCATTGGCGTGCGCAGGTACTTGACCGACCCGATGTGGATGTGATGTTTGCCGGTCATACACACGGCATGCAATTTGGTGTGCGCATGGGTAATATTAAGTGGAGCCCGGTACAATACATCTACAAGGAGTGGGCCGGACTGTACCGCGAAGGTAATCAGCAACTGTATGTCAATACCGGATTCGGGTTCCTCGGATATCCGGGCAGGGTCGGTATTTTACCGGAAATTACCATTTTCGAACTCATAAAGGGAGAGCGACCCCGGCGGGGCTAATGGCCTGTCCCGATTGATTCATAATCCTGTAAGACAATAGCGCCTATCTTATAGCGTCTTTTCCCGTCATTGTCGGGATATGGAAGTTCATAGACCGGGGTACCGTCCTGGCCCCCCACAGAAACGTATAAATCATATGTCCCCGGCGAACATGCACGGGAGAAAATACCTTTCCGGTCATGATGGGCGGGTGCGATGACGAAGGTCGACGATAACGCCTGTTCTGCTTTTTTATCGGGTGAGGACACTGGAAGGGTTTTCAGGTTAAACGAGGTATCGGTCAGTACGGAAACAATCCCACCTTTTTCATCCTTGAGTGTGAAACAGGGATACCCGCCACCATAGCAGGGGGCTACCCCTGCGTTCGCCCATTTACTCTGGATGATAAACGGTTCCCCTTTTCTGATGACCGATGGCCAGCTGATTTCCGGCACCAGCAGTCGGTACCCGATGCGCCGGTTTATCCGGGCGATTAGCTCCTTGTTCTTTTCGTAGAATATATCCGGCCACCAATGGATGGAAAGGAATGAGGCGTGATACTCCTCCACCGCGCGTAGCAGGAGCTCATCGTCCCACGCTCCCCGGTCGACCGAACCGCCGAAGTGTTCATGTTCCAGTACCACGGGAAGCGTAGGCCAGAATAGTTGGGCCATTTCACTGTGGTACCAATTGTTGGGTTCCGGCTGCACGAGGATGCTGTCATCATGGATAGAAACCCCGCGTGAAAAAGCGTAGTCGGTAATCGGAAACCGTTCGCCCCTGAGATCATGTCCCACGTAGTCGTCAGAAATACAGAGGAGCGTGTTTTTAAAGTGACGTCGATAGAGATCGATCATCCGCTTCTGTGTGTCAAATCCCCATGAATGGCCGTGTTTCGGCGTGGTGAGCACGGTATGCCCTTCTCCCCACATGCCGTAATGACCCACAAATATATACGCGATATGGGGATTGTTGTCGTACCTTTCCGCAAGTATTCGGACAAGCTTCTCCACCTTTTCAAGGAAAATTGGGTCGTCGTAATCCGGCTCAAGATAGCCGTCCACTTCGTAATGCTCAGCGCCCGCGTCGAAGACCCAGCGGGGGGTTCCCGATTCCATCCAGTTCTCGGTAGCCGTGATACAAAGCGCTACCTGTCCACCGTCGTCGATCCACCGTTGGGCGGGCGTATCAAGTATTTCCCAGGCAAAATTATTCTCTTCCGGCTCAATGAAAGCCCAGGGGAGACGGAGGAACACCGTGTTCATTCCCGGGAAATAACGCACAGTGTCGGAAGGGGCCAGCTTGGATCCATAATTTTGGTATAGGTTGGAATAGAAATAGGTTACCCATCCCATCCCGGGATTGACCAATGCCTCGCCATGGTCTATCAGTCGCGCATGATGAATCGCTGTGGGATGGGAGTTACTTATAGGGGCAAACGCAGGTTTACCGGTTGTTCGAGCAGGGTCATTTTCCGGGTGCATACCCCATAGGTTGGCGTGAAGCCCCGTAGCTAACCCTGCTGTCGCAAACCCTGCTGTCTTGAAAAATTTCCTTCGGTTGGTATTCATGTTTTACCTATTGATTGCTGATACACTGCAATAATAACCCTGAATAATCGCCGGTCTCCCGAAAATCACGTTAATAGTTGGATATTTCACCAGCTAACCAGTTCATGTGATTGATGAAAAACTGACGGTCGCACTCCACCTCTTTCTCGTACGACCCCATCGGAATTCCCCCGACACTCACGCGTTCATTCATAATATCCCATCTCTTGAAATTCAACTCCTGTGATTTTGCGATGAGCTGGCTCGTTTCTTCTATGTGCTGAAGAATATCGTCCGTTACAGCGATGCTGTTCCATAACTCTTTTACCTTAGCTTTAAATTGAGGATCCTGCAGGAGGCGGTCGTAGTAGAATGCGTTTGACTGCCAGACGTAATAATCTGCAGGTCGCGGCCTTACCCCGTCGTACCATCCGATTCCGATGGACCACTCAAAATCCCAAACGGGTCCCATGGAGAGTTTTGAATCATTCATGTCCGCTTTGACCAGGTAGACATTTGTATCCATGTTGGCAAGGATATTCTGGAAAATAAACCACCGGACGAAGCTTAATTCATCGATATAACGCCGGTATCCGTTCTGCGGGTCAGCAAATGTTTCCGAAGCGAGTACGGATTCGAACTCGTCCATGTAATTTTTGATATAGTGCCATTGATCGTCGCTTAGATCGTCTTCTGGGTCAGGATTCTTGAACGAATAGCCATAACCCCTTAATGCTGAGACAAAGTGCTTCGGCTCTTGCTCATAGTATCCGTCACGCTCGAAAATAAAACCCTGTTCCGGGATATCGATGCGGTTACTCCCCTGTTCAATTGCTTCGGTGATCTGGTAATTTCCAAGGTATTCTCCATTGAGCACCACTTCCACAAATTGGTCGTCGGGTGTCCATGGAAAATGCATCAATCGGCTCAACTGAAAGGCTATGCTGGTACGGAGCAATGTCTTGTCGCAGTAGTTGGCGAGCAGGACCCAGTCCTTTGCCTCTTCCATCCCCAAAATGGAGGTCTTTGTATCCAATTTCAGCTTATAGGGTTTCTTGGGATAGCTCCATGTAGCGTTTCCCCTTCCCTTTATTCTCAGTGAGTTCTCTGAAATTGTTTCTCCTTCTTTTTTGATAATCAGGCTGGCGTTGACGTACTCATCTTTCGAATCGACCGCTTTTTCATTCTCCGTCTCGATGTACAGGACTGGAAGCCCGGTTTCGATCAGTTCATCGGAGAAGGTGATTTGAAACGTTACCTCGCGGTCGCGTGCCTGGACAGTTACATTGGATGACCCTTTTTTGAATATGTTCCCTGTCCATTCTGTTTTGTAATGGGAGGTTGGCTTTCTTGTATTGTCGGTATAGACTTCGGATACCGACAAACCACTGAAATCTGGTGTCTCTCCGAGTTTGAAAACCGTTTTATCCGGAAGTTTTGCAATTTCGGTATCGGTAAATATTTTAGGTGCTAATTTCTCCTTTTCACAGGAAACAAAAAGGAAAGAAAAAACCGAAAGTGCTATCCACGAGACAAGCCTGTTGAATTGTAAGTTCTTCATCATAATCTTGTCAGATTCGTACATGGTTGCTGATAGACGAGTTGTATGGCTTAATCATACAAAGTTGAAAAGGAAGGGTTTCATTCTCGAAACCCTTCCTTTGTCGGCGATTAGTACGTTGTAATTTCGCCGAAGTACGTCCAGGCACCATTTCCCCAGTTAGATACGACTTCCACTTTGAGGTATCGGCCCGCTTGCTGGTTAGTCGTCTTGTAATCCAGTTCTGTCGAGTAGTCATTCGACATTTCCGCGAGGTCAAGGATTGTCGTCCAGTTTGTATTGTCTTCGCTGACGGAGAAGACCACGTGTTTGGGTTCCATTCCGTGGTCATCCTGTCGGTTCCATATCAGGAATCCCTTGATGGCTGGCCTCACCTTCTTCATGTCGACGATAAACCACTGCGGCATTCCGTTCTTGCTGCCATCGAAAGGTTCACTGTGCCAAGTGGTGCTTTTGTTGCCGTCAAAAATTTTATTTACTCCCCAATCCGCGTTCCATTCCGATTTATAGTCGACCACTTCCCAAGTACTCTTTTCCCAATCATACTCGCCGGTTGGTTTCGTTCCGGCCCAGGTGGATACGTCGGCCACGTACGTATAGGGTGCGTCGGCCCAGTTCGACAGTACGGTTACCTTAAAGTATTTGGCGACGACCTTTTGTGGCAGTTCCAATACCTGCATGGTGCGTGAAGCCGGTAATTCCGGTACATCCAGCACTTCCGTCCAATTGGTTCCATCCATACTGGTTTCGAATTTTACATGCTTCGGAAGCGCATGTTGATCGGGATCCTGCCGGTTGATCCATGAGAATCCTTCGATGAGCTTGTATCCGTTCATGTTGATCGCGAACCACTGGGGCATTCCGGTCAACGCACTGTGCCAATAGGAATTCCGGTTTCCGTCGTACACGCTTTCAACTTCGTACCCTTCCTGCCATACGGATGAAGAGCCATGGGCCGTCCATAAATTCTCGAGCGCTAGCAGCTCTACATCCCCTTTTATGACGAGATAGACCGTTTTAAACGCTTCGTTGACAGGGATTTTATCTCCCGTAGCAGATTGAATGGTAACCGGAAGTAGGTAATCGTGTGCAAAGTCTACTAATGACGGTTGAACGGTTACCGTCGCGACCTCGGATATCCGGTCGCCGTCCGGAATGGCAATCGAGTTTTTGTCAAGAGACCAAGATCCGTCGGGCAGCGGCAAATAACCGGTATTGTTCTCCGTGTTATAACGATCTACCAAAGCGTTGTCTACCGCAAGATTCACGGTGATTTCACCCTGATTGTAATTGGTAGTGCCGCCGTAAGAGACCGACAGCGGATAGGTAAACGGATCGTCGAGGCTGATGGTCTGTTCTATCGGACCGTCTGCTGCTCCCGACAGCGACAGGAACATAAACCTTTCCAGCTCTATTGATTCTGCGTAAGGATCACTACAGGAATTAAGAATGAGAACCCCGCACAGTATGCTGAACGCTAATTTTATAATATGTTTCATTCGAAAATAATTTGTTTTTAACTGCCTCATGGAACCTTTGATGATTAAAATAACCATTAAGCACATAGCGTAATGGTTATTTTAATCATGTCGGGTTCATACACTCATTTCCTTTTGATGTGATTAATTCCAACCCGGATTTTGCCAGTTGGTACCGGTATGGCTCTGCATTTTATTGATTTCTCCCTGCGGGATGGGGTAGAGATAGAGTTTTTCCTTGAAGGATTCGCGCTGGAACCCGATCCGTTCGTAGGTAAAGGAATCATCGCCCGCTCTGGTAATCCGCATTCCCGAGACATAACGCTCTACATCCTCCATAATTTTCCAGCGGCGCACATCAAAATAACGATGGCCCTCGTAAGCAAGTTCAACCCGGCGTTCGTTGCGATAGCGTTTTTCGAATTCATCTTTCGACAACCCGGCAGGCAGGTCGGGCATATTCACCCTCCGGCGGATGGCGTTGACCGCGTCGCGTGCGCTCATGGACATCCCATTTCCGATGTTGACGGCAGCATCCGGGTTGCCGGTTGACTGATATGCAGCTTCCGCGAAGTTAAGATACATTTCTGCAAGACGGAACATGCGGATTTCACCGTCGGCGTCGTTGTCACGCCCCGATTTCCAGTTGTTGTACTTCCTCAGGTAGTAACCGGTATGGGTGGCGCGGCGGTCGGTAGAAGAGATGGCATCTTTCCCACCGACATAGCTTTGAACGGGGTCTGCGGGAGTCGTCTCGACCCGTACGTTAATTTCCATATCTTTCACGTAAACGATGCTTCCTTCGTCCGGACCGACGTCGAACCGCAAGGAGTGGTCAGCAGCCCCCCATTTCCACCAGCTCTCGCTCCTGTAGGGAGTCAAATCCAATTCGAAGTCTATCCATTCGTCCGATTTGTGAAGAACCACGTTTTCCGGGGTTGACTGTCCTCCGGCGGCGCCGGGAGACTGGAAAAAGAACTGCGCATTGGTAATCTCTTTGTTGCTTTTGTATTTGAATTTAAGCAAGATCGAACCCGAAGAAGCGTCGATGTTGGTACCCAGGGTGGTGGTCGGCGCAAAAGGGTCGCCGCCGAGTGTTTCGATGCGAAATGCACCGTCTTCTTCCGTGATGGAGATGTTATTTCCGGAGAGCGTCATTTCGAGCGGATAATGGTCATCCCTTGCAAGTCCGCCCGATGCGCCCAAATCCCGTCTCGCGCCATTGAAATAAATGGTTGCGTAGAAACGGGGATCCCTTCCCTCATAGGGGTTTTCCGGATCATAACCCGATGCGGTGTTAATAATGGGTTGCAGATGCTGGGGATCGGAATAGCCGCTGATCGGAGGCAGCCCGGTAGCCTGCATCTCATAACTATCCACCAGCTCCTGTGTAGGGCTAGCTCCTGCCGAACTTTGCCCAGGGGTAGAGGGCATACCGTGGCTTCCCCAGACATTTACTTTCGGTCCACCGTAAATGGTTTCCTTATCGCGTGCGCGCTGCTCATCGTGCTGCGTAATAAAATAGAGTTCATAGGTGTTTTGAGCAATCGTCTGGTCCGGAACCTCCGTCCAAAGCTGATAACCATTGGCCAACAGATTTGACAGCGCATTGCCGGTAATTTCTGCGGCATTGTTCCATGAATAGGTGCCATCGGCAAACAGCGGACTGGCGGCGTAAAGTATCGCCTCTGAGCGGATGGCCTGCACCACCGCCCGGTTCATAATCCAGTTTTCGCCGACACGCACCGTCCAGGAGAAGCCTAACGATGATTCGGGTGCGCTCATCGCTGCATCGCAATCAGCAAGTATTTGGTTGACAACGGCCGATACCGGCGAACGGCCATCTTGGCTGAAGTCGTGGTCAATCTCGTAAGATTCGGTGATCAATGGAACTGAACCGTAGCGTTTGATCAACTGTAGGTAATAGAGCGCCCGTAGCGTATGAGCCTGTGCTTTCCAGGAAGTAATCTCATCCTCAAGCGACGCCAGGTCTTCGGCCGAAACACCTTCAATCCTTTTCAGAAAGATATTGCAGTTGCGGATGGATTGGTAGATTGCGCTCCAGGGCTGTCCGTCTACGTTGGTGTAATTAGCCGCTGAATACGCATCGGCATACCATAGGGAAGGGAGTGACCCCTGGAAAACCCGTTCTGAACTTTGCGCTTCGTCGGTAAGCGCCGAACGGTTGATATCGGGAAAAATCCGGGTATTGTAGCACGCATTCAGATATCCCCTTACGCCGTTCTTGGTTTTGAATAGTTCGTCGAGCGAGGAGCGCCCATCATACTCAAGTTCCAGCAGGTTGTTGCAGGAAGGAGCAAAACACGCGGCTAACCCAATTATTAAGAAGACAATATATTTTTTCATCTGATTAAATTTTAAAATTTAATACTTAATCCCACGTTGTACAAACGATATACAGGAATCCCTTCGATACCTCCGTCATAATGACCTTCCGGCCCATAAATGTCATGGTCCAGTTTATCCCAGGTGAATAGGTTTTGTCCACTCAGATAGAACCTTATGCCATTGTAAGCCTTGAACGTATATCCTAATTCCAGGTTTTTTAACCGCAGATAGGATTTATCTTCGAGGAAGAAATTACTGGCTTCATGGTTGGAATTCTTCTTGGCAGACAATGCAGGATACGTAATGTTCTCTCCATTGGCATACCGTTCAGGTGTCCAAGCGGTTTTGTGCCATTCGGAATACATGCCTTCGAAGTTATATTCTACCCGGCTATTGGACATGTCGATTGTCCAATAATCGGCGATTCCCTGGAAAAGAAAATTCAGGTCAAAGCTCTTGTACTTGAATCCACCATGGAACGCATAGAAGAAGTTTGGTAAGGCACCTTTTCCGAGGGGTACTTTGTCTTTGTCATTGATTTTACCGTCGGCATTGAGGTCATAGTATTTCAGGTAACCGGGTCTTGGCGTACCGATCTCGTAGACCAACCCACTGTTGTCAATCTCTTCCTGGCTATTGAAATATCCGTTGCCATTATGGTCGTCGATCCGATAACCCCATTGCTGTCCGATCGGATATCCTTCCTGACGGATGCGGTAGGCGAAGTCTTCTGCCCGTTCGCTTTCGTCCCAGAAAATGACTTTATTTTTGTTGTAAGCCAACCATCCGCCGAAAGACAGCGTTAGGTCACGGGTAAGGTCTCTTGTGAAATCGAGCGCTACCTCGTACCCCTTGTTTTCGAAAACACCCACATTGGTGCTTGGATAATTTCCAAGCGCGACTCCCTGATACTCCGGTGTTCTGGACGTAGCGCTGGTGACGCCGTTCTCTGTCCGCTCATTATACATGTCAACCGATAACGTTAGGTTGTTCAACAGGGAGAGGTCGATTCCCAGGTTCTTTTTGGTAATTATTTCCGGATCGAGGAGGGGATTGGCAACCTGGCCTTCGTTTACGTTATGGCCGCCCAGGAATCCCAATCCACCACCGGTTAATGTGACGTTGTCGAGGTAGACGTACCTGCCTACTCCCCGGTCGTTACCTGCTTTACCCCACGAACCGCGGAATTTTAAGTACGTTAAGATGGGGTTCTCTTTTAAAAACGACTCATTGGAGGCCACCCAACCAGCGGATACAGCCGGAAAGGCGGTGAAACGGTTCTGGCGGGAATATTGTTCCGAGCCGGAGTAGCCGAGATCGAATTTAACCAAATACCGGTCGTCAAATCCATAGCCCACACTCACGCCGGAATTTAACCGTTTGTAAGGTAATCCTCCTCCCGCTTTATTGAGGTGCTGATAAAAACTGTAAGCCATAGCGGTTACATCGTGTACATCTTTGAATCTCCGGTGATAATTCAAGACACCTTTATAGTTCAGATTATAATAAAAACTCGTACTGCTTCTGTACTGCAACGGGCTATTGACCTGTGTCCGTATCTTTTCAAATTCCAACTCGGAATAATCTTTGGTACGCACCCATTCTTCATAAGTACGGTTGGCGAATAATCCTTTGACCGCGTTTGTTTGGTAGCCGTAGCTACCGCTCAGGCTTAACCCCGGCGTCACAAAGCTCAGGTCGAGTTTGGGCGCAAACTGTGCATAGATATTGGTGACGGTATACTGGTCATACCCAAGGCGGTTGATGACGGCCCATGAGGTAATCGGTTCCGTTTCCGTAACAACCACTTCACCCCCGGAGATATCACCCGTTTCGGGATCTTGTACCAACGGCGTGGTCGGACCGTAATTATAGGGCGGTAAGGTGAAAAAGCGATACCATATCCGTTTAGCAAACCCATCCCAACTGCCTCCGTAGGTCATTTCCACCGCATGGCCGCCCGGCGTTCTTTCCCGCTTGATGTTTCCACTAAGATTCACCCCGATAGAAAGATATTTGTTTAGGTTCACATCCACGTTTGATCGGATGTTGGCCCATACAAAACTGTTGTTTGGGTTATAATCGGTGGTTGTCGGATCTACCTTCCACATACCATCCTGATGCAATACATTCACGTTGGTATAAAAAACGGCTTTATCCCCGCCACCTGTAAGATTAACATTCACCCTATTCATATGGGTGATGTCTTTGGCGTTCATTGCTCTCCAGTTATTGTCGGGGAAATATTCCCTGTCTTCGCCCGCGGCGAATCCCTCTTCTGCAACTTGGCTGAAATAGGAGTACATTCCGTTACCATCGTTATAACCTGCCTGGTTACGTAGCCGCACGAAATCGGCCGAGCTGATGTGGGGTGGGGTTGTCGTACGTTGTTCAAACGTATGGTTAACTTCAGCCTCTATCTTAAGCGGTTGCTTTACGCCGCGCTTGGTCGTGATGACAATCACACCATTCGCTCCATGAATCCCGTACAATGCCTGGGAGGAGGCATCTTTCAATACGTTGATGGACTCGACCTCGTGGGCAGTGATGTATTCAAAAAGTTCATTGGCATTGTAATCATATGGGAAACCATCGATGACAACCATAGCTGTGCCGCCGTTGGGAGAGGAATAGCCCCTCACCCAAAGTTCGGTGTTTGTCCGTGCCGGCTCCGAGTAGGTTTCACGGGTAAACAATCCCGGTAAACGCCCGGCGAGCGACATGGAGAGGTTTCCAACGGGCGAACGACGTAATTGGTCGCTCGTTACGCTCACCGTCGCATCAGTCACCTCTCTCTTCGGTTGGGTATAATTTCCGAAGTACACTTTCTCGTCCAAGTCGTACGTTTCGGCACGTTTTAGGGTTACATTCAGTGTCCCTTCGGTAACTTCATGTGTTTGCGAAACGTATCCGCGCAATGAGAAGGCCAAGTACGTGCTGCCATCATCGATTTCCAAATCATAATTACCGTCTTTGTCGGTCGCGGCAACATTTTTGCCATTCGCTGAGGCGACGATTACCCCCTGCAGTATCGAGCCATATTCATCTTTGACAGTCCCGCTGACCTGCGCGTGAAGGAACCCCACCCACAAAAACAACGAAACCAATGAAAATATAGCTTTATTTGTTGAATTATTCATAAAAGAATCTCGTTTTTGAATTAACAATCAAATTACCACCCCGGGTTTTGCCAGTTCTCTCCGGTCAGACCGATCATGATATTCACGTCGTCCAACGGTATGGGAAACCACATAAATTTACGCGAGTAGCCGAGCCGCTCACGTGAAACAGGTCCTCTGGCATAAGTGTAAGTCCCGTCTGCGTTGCGGGTAATATGTGCTGCGGTAATCCACCGGTCGGTTTTTTCGAGATCTCCGTCGGGCGTATTCCAACGACGCACATCAAAGTACCGATGTGATTCAAACGCGAGTTCCACCCGGCGTTCATTACGGATACGGAGCAAGAGCTGATCTTTAGAAAGACCCTGCGGCAGTTCAGGCATGTTCACACGCTTACGGATCGCGTTGACCGCCTCGTAAGCGTCATTCAAGTGGCCGGCTTCCGCAGCTGCTTCTGCAAGATTCAGATAAATTTCGCCTAACCTCATCACTTTCGGAGCAGCCATGCCAACGTTCACCACTTCCTGTCCGGTATTCGGGTGCATGAATTTCCGCAGGAAATACCCCGTACGGGTGGCTTTCCGCGTAGTTGGATGCCTGCCTGTTTGGGGCTCTCCTGTCCAGGTAGCAATCACCCTTGTACGATAGCCCCTGCCTGCCGGATAGTTTTCAATGCTTTCGGTGGTTTCATCAAAAGGCCAGTAGGCTTTGCGCAGTGACCCGTTGTAGTAGATGGACGCATAAAAGCGCGGATCGCGGTTTTCATATGGATTCTGCTCGTCGTATAGCGTATTGTTGGGATTAAAGTTGGGCTGGAGGTGCGTCACTTCGTCCACGTAGGGCTTCGCTAAATCAAGGATGGGCTGTCCGTCAATGGTTTCAAAACAATCCACGATTTCCTGCGATGGGCACGAACCTGATTTATATTGGTTTTGGGCGCCTACACCGTCCGTACCGAATCCGTCTTGGCCGGCATTGGTCTGATAGATCGTCTCTTTGTCGGTCGGGCTACTTTCGTAAGCCATACTGTTAGAAAAATACTCGTTGAAAAGCTTTGCCGCGTCGTTTGGCAAAAAAACATCCGGATTGTCACTCCAAGACGGGAAATTAACCTGGTCGTACAATTCATATCCGTTTGCGCTCAAGTTCGCAAGGGCTTGCTTATTGAGTTGATAAGCCTCTTCCCAATAGTCGTTTCCTTCGTTGTACAACGGGCTGGCAGCATAAAGAGACATCCTCGATTTGAGGCCTTCTGCAACCGCTTTGGTAAACCGGAATGCCTCGGCACCGGAAGTGATGCGCCAGGGCAATTCAGGCGTTGACAGCGCTACATCACAATCCTCAATAATAAATTGCACCACATCGTAATAGGAGCTGCGAACCGTTTGCGAAAAATCATCTTCGTAGCCATGTGCTTCCCTTACGATAGGGAGCGCGCATCCGAAAAATTTAAGAAGTACTGAGTAATAATAAGCCCGCAGCAAATGTGCCTCGGCCTTCCATCGAGCACGGTTCGATTCATTCCGTACCGTGGCCCCGTCAATCTGTCCAAGGAACAAAGAGCATTTGCGGATGCCTTCCCACATGCGTACCCAATACTGGCCGTTGTTGCCATCGGCTCGGTCTGCATTGAAATGAGAAGCGGCAGAGACATTTCCGCTATATAATTTTCCGGAGGTAATCCATGGCTCGGCTTCCGCATCCGTATCCCAAGCCTCGTCACTCCAGTCTACCGGCCCACGCATATGGAAGAAATACGATTTCCCTTCCCCGGGTATGTACGCATAACAGGAGTTCATATAGGCGGCGACTTTCTCATCGTCTTTAAAGACATCCTCAAGGGAGATTTTCCCATCGGGCGCCTGGTCTAGTACATCGGAGCATCCTGTGAAAAATATAGATGCAACCAATACCAGTGTTTTTGCGATTTTAAACATATAATCAGTCATAGTAATATCGTTTTACAGTGTTGGTATGATCAGAATTTGATATTGGCACCGAAGCTGAAGATCGAAGTCTGTGGATAGCCTATCGAGTCGTCATTTTCGGGGTCAAGGTGGGTCGGCCTGAATTTGGGTGACCACGTAAACACATTCTGTCCATTCATAAACACTCTCATGTTGGAGACTCCTATTAACCGCAGCGAATTTTCCGGGAGCGTATAGCCCACCTCAAAGTTTTTCAGCCGGAAGAGATCTCGGTCAAAGATGAAGAACGAGTTTGCCCGATGGTTCACGCCCTCCTCAGAGTGCAGTGCCGGATAGGTAATCTCTTCTCCGTTTTTCCAACGCTCCTCGGTCCATGCCTTTTTGTGATAAGGGAAATAGGTCCCGTCAAGCGTTGTTTCGTACGTGCCTTGCGAAGCGAGACCGGAATTGAACTTACCCAGTCCCTGGAAGAAAATATAGGCATCGAATGACTTCCATTCGGCCGATAATGAAAAGCCATAACTGTAGCGGGGAATGTGTCCAACACCGATGGGAGCTTCGTCCTTGTCGTCAATTATATTGTCACCGTTCAAATCTTTATAAACAAAGTCCCCCGGGCCTGGTGTCCCGAATGAGTAGGTAACGCGTTCAGGATCGGCCAGCGATTCGGCGTTCCAGTACCCGCCGTCCTGGTCCCAGTCGATGAGGTATCCCCAATTCTGCCCGATCGGATAACCGGTGCTACGGTATCGGTATGCGTAGGTATCATCACGCGGTACCTCGTCAACGTTGAGGCGCTTATTCCGGTTATACGAAAGTTGTCCCCTGAAATGGAGGAACAGGTCGGGATTCACGCGCTTGTTGTATCCCAGCTCAATCTCATACCCCTGGTTCAGCACTTCGCCCATATTGACTTTCGGTATATTGCCGAGGGGGACACCCTGCCATACGGGAATGCTTCGCCGCTGGAGAAGAATCTGAGAGCGGTTTTCACGGAAGAAATCAACCTGCCCCGTGATGTCCTTGATAATGGAAAAGTCCAGTCCCAAGTTGTATTTATTGGCCACTTCCCACGTGAGCATCCGATTGCCCAGTAATCCTTCGTTGATCCGTTTTCCGGCAGCCAAACTACCCGAGAACCCGCCTCCTCCGATGGTAATATCATCTAAATAGAGGAAACGTAGTCTGTCCATTTGATCGTTGCCTACCTTTCCATAGGAAGTCCGGATCTTCAGGAATGTGATATAAGGGTTGTCCTTCAAGAACGGTTCTTGACTGATCGCCCACCCGATCGATCCTGAGGGGAAGAAGCCAAATCGCTTTTCAGGGGAGAACTGTTCCGACCCGTTATAACCGAAGTTGACTTCAGCAAGGTAACGTGTATCGTAATCATACGTGGCGCGCCCTGCGAAACCGAGTACATTGAAAGGAATAGCGGCCCCTCCATCATCCCAGTAATCCCGGTCGCCACGGAGCATACCGCCTACGTTGTGCTTTCCAAACGACCGGTTATAAAGAAGTTGTCCCTGGATGTTGACATTGTACTTCGCGCCCTGCCCATAACTTAAATAGAAATTGTCTTGTTTCAATTGGAATACAGAGAAGGAAAGTTCATCCGTCTCGGGGTTGATAAATGCTTGGTATTCGGTTTGATTCATATTCCCTCTCACCCAATTGTTTCCCATGGCATCGTATGAAATCATCGCTTTAAGGGCAAGTCCTTTCGTAATTCCCTCCAAATTGAAGTCCAGTCCGAATGAGGAGTTCAGGTTAGATCGGGTCTGCAGGTCATAACCATACCAGTTCATGATCGTGAATGGCGAGCGGTCGGCATAGTGTCCACTGGTCAGGTATGTGGGATCCAGCGGCAGATTGGGAGGAACGCCGAATCCCGGAATGGTTACAGGCCCTGGCGTCATCGGCACAATGGTCTGTGCCTGATACATCATATCGCGCACCAGCCAGTTCCGGTCGCCACCGTACATCACGGCAGAATTTGGCATGTTTACTTTCTCAATGTAGGTGCCTAAGTTGAGAAATGCAGAGAGCCATTTATTCACTTTATAATCCACATTTGATCGGAACGAATAACGATCCAATTTAAATGATGGGTCATATTTCAGGATATCTTCCGAGAGGGTATTCATATTCCCGCCCTGGTGCAGGTAGCCGACATTCAGGAAGTAGGTGATTTTATCGGTCCCGCCTCTCAGGTTGGTATTTAAGTTGGTCTGCGGCGACCATCTTCTCACCAGCATCCGATACCAATCGTTATCGGGATACATCCATTTCCGTAGGGCCGCTTGTTCTTCGTAATCGGGTGCGGATGGATCCAGCCCGGCAAGCGGATTTTCGAACTTGGCGATAATTTCGGGAGTAAAGGGCGCTTCGAACCGGTCGTTTTCCATGGCTATGTTACGCAGCTTCATGTACTCGATCGATCCTGGCATTTCCGGTTCCCGGGTGAGCTTGGAATAGCTTTGCGTAAGATTGGCGGAAAGTTCGGGCTTCCCTACTTTACCTCGTTTTGTTGTGATGATCAATACGCCATTCGCGCCGCGCACGCCGAATATCGCCGTTGCCGAAGCGTCTTTCAGTACCGAAATCGTTTCCACCTCATTGATATCGAGGGTACGAATGTTGTCCCTAGGTACCCCGTCTATCAGAATCAGCGGATTGGTGCCATTGGTCGTTGCGGCGCCCCGAAGGTACATGGTCGCGTCGTCGACGCCCGGTTGGCCGCCCACACGCTGCATGGATGTAAGACCGGCAACACGCCCGGCGAGTGCGTTGGCGAGGTTAGGCGACGATGATATGCGTAATTCGCCTGGGCTGACGGAAGAAATGGCCCCGGTAACCGTCACTTTTTTCTGCACACCGTAGGCAACGACTACAACTTCATCCAGCCCCAGGTTATCCGGTATCAACTGGACATTGATGGGCAACGCGTTACGTACGGGCAGCTCTTGGTCAATGTAGCCAACTAAGCGAAACAACAAGGTGTCTCCAACACGGACTCCCGTCAGCATATAGGTACCGTCCTCTCCCGTGGATACGGCAGCAGATTTGTGTTTAACACTAACGGTTGCACCAGCCAACGGCCCTTGTTCATCGCTCACTTTTCCACTAATATTCACCTGTTGTTGTGCGGCCGATATAGCCGGAAATGAAAAGATGAAAAAGGCAGCAAAAACAGCAAATATCCATGGTTTTGCTTTACGCGGTAAATGTTTAAGCATAATTCATAATTTTTAAAGTTAATTTAGATAATAATATTACTAGTGATGCGTTATAAAATAATGACAGTCGTTCTTTGATAGGATCCCAAATCCATTCTACTAATAGAATTCTTCGATATAGAATTTTAATCTAAAGGTATTGCTTAAAAATATCCCGACTTTTCTCGGGTTGGTCTCATCCGATACGATTTAGATTAGATTTATTAATTGGGTGTGCGCTAATAACGTTTGAAAGACAATTTTTCAATAAACATGCTATCTGTTTTGCAACGTGCAACACGAGCCTACAATTTACCCTATCAAGGGGTTTTCCAACTTTACCTATACAGTGATCTTTAATTTAAATTTATAACAAAACAAACCTAACCATTAGATTGAATGACAGCAACCCGCCCCATGCTGTCCCGTCCCGCGCTGTCCTGCATGCTCTTGGATCATCTCTTGGCTAATGCATGGTGAACACCGGCTTCGGTTTCCTCGGCTATTCCGGCCATGTGAGTATCTTATCTGAAATTACTGTTTGAATTAATCAAGGGTGAGGAAACCCATCGCGGTTAGCCAGACAAACAGCGGGAGATTGCCTCATTCGCCTGTACGATTCCAGTAGATTTTGAGGTTGTGGGTTGAACGCCCCGACGCAATGATATCCGGTTTCCCGTCTCCATTTAAATCTGCAACGGCGAGGTCTTCACACGCCATGTCCCCGATGTCAATTGCCCGTACACTCCAGGCTTCCCACAGTGAGTTGAAGGGAATATAGAGTTTGATACCGATGAGGCCCGCTTGGTTTGGATTCCGCCATCCGGCAACGATCTGGTCCCTTCCCTGTCCGATAAAATCGGCCACCGCCAACCCATGGCCTTCGCGGAGGTCTTCATCCAGCACAATCCGCTCTGCCTGATTGAGTTTGCGGGCACCGGTACGGGGGACATATGCCGCCAGGATATTTCCATGCAGCGGTTCAATGCCCCCTAGTATAGGTACATGCTCCTCGGCTTTTCCCAATCGAAGTTCGCCTAAGCCATGCTCTTTCCCCAATTGTTTCAAGCCATTTTGGGCACGCCACTTGCCGTTGCTGTAAGAAAAAGCTTTTATGCCTTCCTTGCCACCGATGTATACGCTTTCATTTTCGCCCTCTTTATGTATGTCAAGGTTGTGCGTAAGGTGCATGGATTCATCGATGATCCAGTGCTGCCACGGCAGGTGCGGGTCATCGGGCTTTTCATAGGCAATTACTTTTACTCCATTGCCCGCACCGTCTTTATTGCCCCGGCCGTGGAGGGGCAGCACGATCAGGTGATACCGGCCTTCTTCGGCTTTGGCCCAGCGCATCCGGTGCACGGTGGGTTCATGGTGCAGCTTGACGGGAGTCCACAGTTGGGTGGGATCATCCGGGCGGATCAGGTAATGAACGGAGCCAGATTGTGCCGTATCCGACGTCTCACCCGGGTTCCATTGTGCTCCTACAGCCACTTCCACCTTTCCGTCTCCGTCAATGTCACGTGCCGCAATGCATACATTATCGTGCTCGGTGAGGTTTTCCACCATTGTGAATTTTTTCCAGTCGCCATTGCGGTACCAAACGAAGGCCTTCTTATCAGCGAGCAGGATATCAGGCTTGCCGTCGCCGTCCACATCACCGATGGCGATCCCGTAGCCGATGGACACTTGATCGTCTACCAGCTGCTGTTCAAAAGAAGGTTGCGGTTGCACAATCAGGTGGATGAAGGTAAGTAACGCTGGAACCATAGCGGTATCTTTTGGTAGTTAAAGATACAAAATCCGATCAGTAATGCAAGTGCCGATGGTCTTTTGATGGCATCGGCACTTGATTTTCCTAGTTGGTCGTAGGGGAAATGCGGTATAGATGTACATCCGTAAACATTGCGCCGGATTGCCCTTGGAGAACAATGTCGTCGTATACCTGGGTTGGAAAAAAGATTTCGGTCATGGCGGTGAGGCCATCGTCGGCAAACACTTCGATCGAAGCTACATCCACCCAAAGTGAGACCCGGATTTCCGGCTGGTCGCCAATCCGGGGAGCGCTGTCCTTGCTGGCAAACTTCTCGCTAAACGCATGGTTTCCTGCCAGGGTACGGTCAATGAAGAAACGTCGTTCCGTAGCGGCATAACCGAATGTAATCTGTTCGTTTGTGTCATTTTTCAGGGTCACTTCAAAAGTATGATCGGCGGGATACGTAAGATCCAGGCGGTATGTTTCCGGCAGGTTCCCTGCGGTTGCTTTCAGCGACAAGCTTTCGCCGCCATCGACGGAGGGAAGCTTTTGCAGGGAGGAGGTAATGGCGGAAAGTTCCGGTACAGGCTGGGACGCGAGATACCACTTGCCGTTGATTTTTTCGATACCCAGTTCGCGTGGAAGCGTGGTTGCTCCGCGCCATGTTTCCGTCGGTACGACGTTGGCGTATTCCCAATTGTTCATCCAGCCGATAAAGATGCGCCGGTTGCCGGTATTCGACCACGTAACTCCCGCATAATTGTCGCGGCCGAAATCCAGCCAACGGGTGTCCGTGTCAAACGGGCGAAAAGTCGTTCCATCGAAATCGCCTACAAAATATTGGCCGCCCGACCCTCCATTGGGCGCTCCCGGATTCAGGTTGACGATCAGCACCCATATCTTCTTTCCCTGATCGTCGAAACTGATCAGATCGGGACACTCCCAAACACCGCCATGGGCACCGATGCCCTCTCCAAATTCACTCAGCTTCGTCCATTCCTTTAGGTTGGGGGAACCATAAAAAGTAATGCTTTGTTTGGTGGCCAATGTCATCACCCATTTTTCACTTTCCTCGTGCCACATGACTTTCGGGTCGCGGAAATCCCGGATACCCGGGTTGGGCAGCACGGGGTTGCCCTCATATTTTGCCCAGGTTTTTCCCTCATCGGTACTGTACGCGAGGCTTTGGTATTGGGGAAGCCCGGCTTGATTCTGCGCGAGGGTATGGTTATGGTGTGTGAATATGGCTACCAGTGCATTATTGCCAAATCCGGCGGTGTTGTCTTTGTCTACCACGGCACTCCCGGAAAAGATGGTTCCGAGTGAGTCGGGGAAGAGTGCGATGGGCTGTTCCTCCCAATGCAGTAGGTCCTGGCTGGTCGCATGGCCCCAGTGCATCGGCCCCCAGACGGTGCTATCGGGATTATGCTGGAAGAAAAGGTGGTACGTTCCATTGTGATATACCATCCCGTTGGGGTCATTCATCCATCCTGTTTTGGGTGAAAAATGAAAGCCGGGTTTGTAGCGTTCCAAGGATACATTTTCTGATTGCCGGAGGGGGCCGGAACACCCTAGTAGGATTGATGCAGCCAAAAAAAGAGCGATATATGGTTTCATGATTATCTATGTTGTCATTTCCAGATGGACTGTGCGCTGAATACTTCCAGATTTTTCACCTCGATGTTGTTGCCCCAGAAGTGGAAACCTTCCTGATTGTCGGCATGGGGTTTCCGCTCCATGGAATAGGAGAATGCACCGCCATCGATAAACACTTCGATACTTGTCCGGTCGATGTAGATATCGGCCGAAATCTCCATGCTTGTCCGGTCTGCGGGCGAATAAAAGGTACCATTCACCGTATTGAAATTGAGGTCGTAATCGATAATCCGTTGGCCGAAAAGGTTAAATCCGGCACTTGTGGCGTGTGATAACTTGAAGGTAGTTTTTATCCGCAGTCCGTCCGCGCGGTCAAATTCATCCAATAGCTCGTTTGCCTGATCCGAGGTCAGGTTTTCCCATTGGCGGACGGACGAAAACAGCTGTTCGGTTTCTTTCACGGGAACGTTGAACAGTCGCGGACCCTCTTTAGTGGTGCGGAGCGTCAGTTCCGTGGGCAGTAGCATCATGCCATTGAATGGCATGCCCGCATGGCTTATCCGGCCCCAGCCGATCTGCACCCGGCGACCGTCCAGCATATTGGTAAACGTCTGTGCAGCGTATATGGAACCCGCCGTATACGGATATTTACCCGCTTCGGGTGTGAATACCTTGCCATCAAACGAGCCCAGCATATACGTTCCCGATGCGCCGTACATGACCCATTTGGTGTTTCCCGGGTTGCCGTCTATGGGCAGTTCGAAAAGCTCGGGGCACTCCCAGAAACCCGTCACGTGGCTTTCGTATTTCCAGTCCTTGAGATTGGCGGAGGTGTAAATGGAATGCCCGTCGCGTTCGTTGAGGACCATGACCCAATGGTTGCCGGGCTTGTACCAAAAGACCTTTGGATCCCGGGTATCCTTGCTGTTCCAGCTATGTTTGGAGTCGATCACCGGGTTTCCTTTGTATTTGATAAACGTGCGCCCGTTATCCAAACTATAGGCGATACACTGTACCTGCTTCTCCGGACTGTCAGCCGTGTAAGCCGCAATCATGGCGGGAACACCATCCGTATTAAAGCCTGCAGTATTGTCGTAGTCGATAACTGCTGAACCTGAGAACATGGTTCCTAACTCATCGGGGTACAACGCATCGGGCAGCTCTTCCCAGTGGATCAGGTCGTCGCTGATGGCGTGTCCCCAGTGCATGTTCTGCCACTCGCGCTCATAGGGATTGTGTTGGTAGAACAGGTGATACTGGCCATCGTGGTAGATCAGTCCATTGGGGTCGTTTATCCATCCGCGCCGGGTGGTGAAATGGAATTGGGGGCGGTTACGTTCGCTGTACAGGCTGTCCTGGCCGGCTAAGGTATCGGCCTGGTAAATGCGGGCCAATCCGCCGTCATCTCCCCGGTAGGTAATTTTTACTGTCTTGCCTTTCAGGTCAGATACATCCTTGAATACCCAATAGTCGGTCTGGTCGTGTGCAAGCCGGATCACTACGGACAGGTCGGGTTTGCCGTCCACCTGGAAAATCATCTCGGCCCGGTCTACTTCGTGTGATACCGGAAAGTTGAGGTACCGCTTGCTGATGTTGATTTCAATTTCGCCGGCTTTTAAGGAAAAACCTCCTAAGAGCAGTATTAATATGCAGGTTGTCGCCGTTTTTACTATTTGTGGATTCATATTGTCATTTTTTAAGGTCCAACCTTCCTTTTCAATCGTAGTGAGGAAATCAATATGCTAAGATATTGAAATCTACGACTTCTTCCGATTGCCGAGCAAGATGGCAGTACCGGTTCTGCTGCTCCCGGTACCCCATCAAGCCGGCATATGTTTTGCCTCGTCATTTAATCACGGTTACGTCCCGACCAAATGGATACGAGTTCGTGCACCTCCAGCTTCTTCAGCAATGCTTTTCGATCGTTGCCCCGTCCCTTGATGAATGCATCCACTTGGTTATTTTTGACCTTGTCGAAAGGCAGCACATAATATAGCTCACCGTCGTTGACAAACACTTCCAGTATGTTTTTGTCGATAATTGCCTCGATTTTGAAAGTTTCCGAATCCGGGTTCACATAGTTGGTTTTGCCATTGGTCTCCCCGTGCATAGCCAGGAACTCTCCCAGCAGGTGGTCGTAGGATAATTCATAACCGTGTACGGAAATACCGAATGTCGTGGCATCTCCTTTCTCGAATTCGGCGATTACATGCACTGCGTCACTGTGTACGTTCAGCGATACGCTGTTATCAAGACGGATCATCCGGTTTTCAAGCACCTGGCTGTTTTGGTGCAGGCGAGTGATTTCGGAGATGGGAGAAGGGCATAGCCGGAGGCCGTCAAACGATTTTTTCAGCCGCAGTTCCGTCGGGAACAGCATGGGTTGGTTGAAGGGCATGCCGGCATGGATCAGTCCACGTCCCCACCCCTGCTGTATCCTCCGGTTATCGGGCGTATTGTTGAACGTTTGGGAGGCATAAAAATAGCCACCTCCGTAATCGTACTGCCTAAACGTCTGGGTTACAGTAAACCGCTTGCCGTCAAAGTCACCCAGCACGTATCTGCCGGTGGCGTCATACATTACCCACCGGGTTTCGCCGGCTTCACCCTCGACGGGCAGTTCGAAAAGTTCGGGGCATTCAAAGAACCCCTCTACGCCCGATTGGTAGGTCCAGTTCTTCAGATCCGGCGAGGTATAGATCACTTGTTGATTCATAATGGCATCGTCGCCGGTAGACATTTTCTTGGTCATTCCAAAATCCCATACGACCATTACCCAATGCTTTCCGGGCTCGTACCAGAACACCTTGGGATCACGGCCCTGATGCTTCAAGATCGGATTCCCTTCGTACTCCTCAAATGTGATTCCATTGTCGTAACTAAGCTTTAGGCATTCCCCCCGTCCGGTGCTGGTATACACGGCGATGAGGGGGTCGATGCCATTCTTCCGGAAGCCGGCGGTGTTCAGCGGATCGTAGACCGCCGAACCCGAAAAGGCGGCATCTTTCTCTCCAAATGGATAAATCGCTTCGGGTTGTTCTTTCCAATGAATCAGGTCCTGGCTGGTGGCATGCCCCCAATGCATGTTTCCCCACGCCCATCCATACGGATTGTGTTGGTAGAATAGGTGGTATTCGTGGTTGTAGTAAATGAGTCCGTTGGGGTCATTGATCCAGCCGCGGCGGGCGGAGTAATGTGCCTGTGGTCGTTTCTGCTCCGCATATACACTGTCCTCGCCCGGAAAATGGTCGGCGGCGAAAACCATCTGCAGTGCCTTGCTGCGTTGCGCGGAGGAGATGGCGGTATTTTTGTTGCTTGCCTGCGTAAGGTTGCTGAATGCCCCACTCATGGGGATGTTTTCATGGGATACCGCTACGGACAGCGTTTTGCCCTGGTGGCGCGAGACGTCAAAGAACACCCAATAGTCCGGTTTGCTGTCGGTCAGTTTCAACGTGAATTGGTCGAGGAGCTTGTCTCCATCGCTGATCCGCATCCGGGTGAGCGGATTGGATTCGCTCACCGGCAGGTTGAGGTAAACCTGTCCTTTTTGGATATCAATCTGCCGGATAGTGTCTTGTGCAGCGGTTTCCGAAACCGCGGCTATGCATGCTCCTGAAAGGAGGAAACAGAAAATAACTCGTTTAGCTCTCATCTTCAATCTATTTTACGATTTACAAACGCGAATCCCCATAGATGCTTTTCATCTGCCAGGCATCCAATGATTTCAGTTGGGCATTGCCCCCCTTGGCGGCAATTGAAACACCTACGCTGTCATCCCTCCCGGGGTATACGCGTGCAGCCACGCATTGCTTCCCGTTTACGAATACTTCTACCACGCTTTTATCGATAAACACCCGCAGTTTCACCGTTTCACCCGGAGCAATGTTTACGGGTGCGGTTTCCGGTGCGCGGAATTGTACATCCGTCAGTGTCGAGGCGTTGGACGTTTCGATGGAGATCAAGCTTTCCCGTTGCCGCCGGTTGTCCGGCCTGGGGGTCTCGTCTTCGGTGAACAACTTTACGAGGTCAAGGGGCATGGAAGCGGTGCCCGGTCCGGATTGGTAGTCCAGCCCCTTGGAGAATCCTTTCTCTTTAAAGAACGAAATGCGGGTGTATTCTTCCTTATCTGGAGAGCGGAGTACATTCAATTCGATCAGCTGAGCGGTTTGGGGATCGATTTCGGCGATGATCTCCATGGCGTTACCGTTGATTTCCGTTAAGGGTATCTCCTGGTTGACTGGCAAATTCAGGGTGCCCACGTGGCGGGGATCGTAGCGGAGGCTCTCCATGGCCTCCACCGGCTCCTGGAGGAGTTCGTCCTTTCCGGCCAGGGTCAACCGCCGGGGCAGGGTCATGATTTGATTCCAACCTTCGGTGGGCTTGCCGGGACTCATGTTGAATATAACGATTACGCCACCTTTGCCATCGGGTGCGGCCGATGGGGCGTGCACGCCGGATGGGCTTACGGCTCCATGGTTATACTTCCCGCCGGAGGTGACGACGAACCTATCGTTTTTCTTGTCATAGTCGCCCAGGAGGTACTGTCCGCCGCTCATGTGGCTGAAGAAATTCAGAATATATCGGTCTCCGATTGGCCAGAAATAGGGGCATGCACCATCGTCGCCAATCTGCGTGAAGCGGTCGCCCTCCACAAATTCATGCAGGTACTCCCAATTGATCAGGTCTTTGGAGCGAAATAGGAAATCGGCCCTTACCGGCCTGCCCCCCGGTCCCTCGGGCACCCTTCCGGCGGAAAGCGAGTAATAATATTCCCCTTTTTTCCAGATGGACGGGTCGAATACGCTATACGGCAATTGCCGGCCGTCGGTGCTTACCGAGGGGATCACGGCCTCGTCGACAATTTTTTCCCAATTCAGCAACAGCGGATCCTTGGCGATCGCCACCATGTTTCCCACGCCCGTGCCGTGGTACATCGCGATCACGCGGTCGCCGTCGACCAGGGTGGAACCCGAGTAGACCTGTTTTTCGGGGTTCGGATAAATGGCGTAAGGAAGATCCTGCCAATGCACGAGGTCTTTGCTGACCGCATGCCCCCAGTGCTGCCGGGGGTCTTCGGGCGGATAGGCTTGGTAAAAAAGATGCCAATTGCCCTGCCAATAGCAAAGGCCATTGGGATCGTTCAGGTTCCCCTCGGGATTCACATAATGATAAATGGGACGGAAACGATCTGCCGCAAGCTTCGCGCGCGATGCGTTCAGGCGTTGCAGCAGCCGGTTTGTTTTCAGGGCGGCCTCTTGCTCGGGCAACGTATTGGGAAACGAGAACTTCGGTACTTTGGAGGTGTAATCCGGTTTTTCGGTCTGTGCGAAGGAGACCGCTACGTTTGCTCCGATAAGGGCCAGCAGATAGGTTGATCTGAAAAAGCGCTTTGTTGTCATGGGATCCGTTTTTTTCGAGGTCTACTCATATATGTTTTTCATCTGCCAGGCATCCAGCGATTTCAGTTGGGCCTCTTTGCCTTTTGAAAGCAAGGATACGCCCACGGCATCTTTGCGGCTGGGGTATACGCGCGCGGCCAGGCACTGCTTGCCGTTTACGAAAACTTCCACCACACTGCGGTCTATGAATACGCGCAGCTGTAGGGTTTCATCCCCATCCATCGTAAAAAATGCTGTTTCCGGTCCCCGTGGCATCACGTCCGGATGCAGGGAGGCAGAAGTGGTTTCCAGCGATATCAGGCTTTGACGCGCTGGCGGATTGGATGCCGGCGGTGATGAGGGACTTCCCTGACCGTCCGTTCGCAGGGGTGCGATTTGTCCATTCCGGTAGTCCCGGCCCGGTCCCATTCCCCGGTTCTTCATGAAGACAATGCGGGTAAACTCTTCCTTGCCCGCCGAGCGTAAGACATTCAATTCCAATACCGGGGCATCCTGTGGGTCGATTTCCATCAAAAGCTCCATTGCATTTCCCTTGACATTGTTCAGGACGACCTCTTTGTTGGCGGGCAGTGTCATGGGCTGCACGGATACATGCTGATGCCTCAGTGATTCGAGGTCTCCTGCGGGTTCCTGTCCGATTTCGTCTTTACCGATCAGGGTAAGCCTGCGGGGCAGGGACATGATTTGGTTCCATTCGCCCGTCGGCTTGCCCGCGTTTATGTTGAATAGCACGATAACGCCTCCCTTGCCATCCGGTGTGGCCGAGGGTGCGTGTACGCCGGAGGGGGTTGCCGGACCGAAGTTGAATTTCCCCGCACTGGTGACGTCGAATTTATGACGCACGGTGTCATAATCCCCCAATAGGTATTGGCCGCCGCTCATGTGGCTGAAGAAAGGCATGATGTACCGATCGCCTATGGGCCAGAAATAAGGGCATGCGTAGTCATCCCCGATCAGGGTGAAACGATCGTTTTCAACAAATTCGTGCATGTATTCCCAGTTGGCCAGGTCCTTTGACCGGAACAAATACCCCACCGGTACCTGCCGGTTTCCGGGACCTTTGGGTGCCCGTCCGGCAGACAGTGAATAATAGACGTCGCCGTGTTTCCAAATGGAAGGGTCGAAAACGCTGTAGGGAAGCGGGAATCCCGCCTTTCCCCGCAGGGGAATGACGGCATTTCCCGTTACCTTTTCCCAATTCAGCAACAGGGGGTCGCTGGAGACCGCCACCATGTTGCCGGCTTCCGTGCCGTGGTACATGGCGATGGCACGATCATCCTCCACGTACACCGACCCGGAGAATACCGCCCGCTCCGGACTTGGGTAGATGGCGTAGGGTAGGTCTTTCCAGTGGACGAGGTCTGGGCTGATGGCATGACCCCAATGCTGCCGGGGGTCTTCCGGCGGATATGCTTGGTAGAAAAGATGCCAGTTTCCCTGCCAGTAGCTCAATCCGTTGGGATCATTCAGCGTGCTTTCCGGACTTACGAAGTGATAGAACGGCCGATAGGGATCGTTGGCCTGCTTTTTCCGGGATGCCTGAAAGCGTTTCGTCAGTTCGTTGTTTTCGAGCTCAGCTTGCTGTTCGGCCAGGGTTGTGGAAAACCGATAGAACGGTACGGGCGACTTATATGGGGGGCGGTCTGCTTGCGCAAAGCCGGGTTCTACGTGTACCGAGGCGAAGGCCATTGCCGTGAATAGATATGCGAATTTCTTTTTCATTCCGTTTTTTCTTAGTAACCGGGATTTTGTTCATATAACCCATCCACCAAATCAATTTGTGCCTGAGGTATGGGGAGGTATTCATCTCTTCCGGCGGTGAACACGGCGCTGCTCAGGTGGGGCCGTAGGGCTTTCTCTTTTTGGAGATAGCCGTTAAGCACCTCGGCGGCGATGCCCCATCGCACCAGGTCGTGGAAACGGGGGCTCTCCATGGCGAACTCCAGGCGCCTCTCCCAGCGCAGGGCAAGCCGGGCATTATCCTTGGTCCAGGGTAGGTTGCTTCCGTCATACAGTCCCAACTTATAGTTGGAGAACCCTTGGCCGGCTTGCGGGTGACCCGCCGGATAGGTTGTCCAGGCCGTCGATGCCCATGCGCGTTCCCGGATGTGGTTGATGATGGGCCGGGCTTCTTCTTGCCGGTCCAGTTCGATGAGGGCTTCCGCTTTCATCAGCAGGACATCGTTGTATTGGAGGATGTCCCAGTTCTGGGCGCTGCCAAAGAAAGCCCCGCCTTTGCGAATCGCCCCGCTGCTCTGTAACTGTATTTCTTTCATGGGTAAGAAGTAGCCGTATACGGCGGGGGTTCTGGACCACGAGGGCTGAACCACAAAATCCACGTCGTATTTAAAGGGATGGGAGACCACCCCTATCGTGTGATCCAAGCGGGGATCTACCGTGTTGGGGGCTTGGAAATCCCCGGGGGCGCTCATGGGAGCGTCGTTGAAGTGCTCGAATTGGGGGAGGCCGCTTGCCGGATCGGTTTTGAATGCATTGACCAGGTTTTGGCTGGCGTGGTGAAACGAGCAGCATCCGTAGGTCGAGGCCATGTTATAATTGAGTCCATGCTCGAAATCCACCCTTCCCCAGGTTGTTCCATCGTCGAGGGAATATTGGATGGCAAATATCGACTCGCTGTTGTTTTCGTAGCCGTACGTCCATTTCTTCCCGAAGTTGTCAACCAGCGAATACTTGCCGGATTGGATGACCTGATCGGTAAGCGAAACCACGCTTTCCAGTTTTGCCCGGTCGATGCTGACCACGGCATGGGCATCGTTTTGCACGTATGCCTGGTACAGGCGGGTTTTGGCGAGGTAGGAGATGGCAGCCCATTTGTTGGGGCGGCCCACTTGTTGCTGGGCGTCCGGCAGGTGATCCACACCGTACTGGAAATCTTCGGCAATTTTATCCCACAGTTGGTCGCTGGTAAACTGTCGGTTGGAAATGTTTTTGGTCTCTTCCTGGGGAACCGTATGATCGATCCACACCGGATAGTTGAACAGGCGCTTGAGGATAAACATCAAGTGCCCTCGTAAGAAACGCAATTCGGCCTGCCGTACGCTTTTGGCCTGCTGTAGCCCCGTGATGGCGTACTGATCGTCCGTAAACCCATCCAGTTTTAACAAGGCGAGGTTAATACGGGAAATGGCTTGGTAAACCCCTATCCACGTATTGTTTTGGTAGCCGGCTACGGCAGGGGTGACCAAATGGTATTGTTCCAGGTCATTGATTGCCCCTTGGTCTGCGACGCCGCTTCCGCCTTTATAGGCATCGTCTGAGCGGATGCTTCCCCAAACATAATCACTGTTCCAGGTAAAGTTCCAACCCGTATTGGAGACACCGGCGTAGGCGGCGATAATCAAATCTTCCGTTTTCTGGACGCTGTTCAGGTCGGTTTCCAGTACCACCCCTTCAGGTGTAACATCCAGAAAGGATTCCGAACAGGAGAGGGCTGTGCCCCCTATCAGGGCAATCGCAACCGCGAATAATTGATTCCTTCTCATCATTTTATGTATTAAGGATTACCTAATTAAAATTGTATATCAAGTCCAAGGGTATACCGGATGGGACGTGGGTAGATGGCACCCGGTGTTTCGGGGTCCGGACCTGTAAAGATCTTGTCTTTCGATTTGTTGAAGAACAACAGCGCATTGTCTGCAACCCCGTAAATGCGGACGGAGCCGAGTTTTGCAGCCCTGGTCAATCGCTCGGGCAGGGTATAACCCAGTTGGACCTGCTGGATCTTGAAATAGTCGCCCGAGACCAGAAAGTAGTCTGAAGCCCGCAATTCGTTATTGGCATTTACGAGGGAAAGTGCGGGAATGTTGGAACCCCTGTTTTCGGGTGTCCATGCATCGAGCAGCCGCGAGCCTTTATTTACCCCCGAAGCGGTACCCAAGAAGTCCGTGTAGTTTTTGCTGCCATCATTCACCGTGACGTGTCCTACCCCGCGCATGAATACAGCGAGGCTGAAGTTCTTGTAACCCACCTGGACGTTTACCCCATATATGAAGCCCGGAAGTTCAGTGCCCAACCAGTCCTGATCAAGTGCATTGATGGTACCGTCGCTGTTTAAATCGCGGTACCGTATCCTCCCAATCCCTTTGCCGGGTTGGGTAGCGTGTGCATCAACCTCTTCCTGGGATTGGAAAAGCCCATCGGTGACATAGCCAAACAGCGAGGAACGCGAGCGGCCCAGGATATCTTTCTCCACGTTTCCGGGGAAAGAGCGTACCACGGATGACGGCAGGTAAGTGATTTCATCGTGGAAGTGCGAGACATTTCCCGTAATGGAATAAAATAGGTCACCTTGCTGATCTTGATAACCCAGTGATACCTCAAAGCCTTTATTCAGCATGGTTGCCCCATTGACCGTTTTGGCGGCCCCTTCTCCCAGTACGCCGGGAGTTGGTGGCGTTACCAGGATATCGGATGTCTCCCGGTTGAAATAGTCGAACGATCCGGTGAGCCGGTTAGCCAGGAATCCGAAATCAAGCCCCACATTCAGCTCGTTGGTGGTTTCCCAGCGCAGGTTGGGGTTAGCCGATTGCTTGGCCACGTAACCTGAGTGCAGGTTGCCGGTATTGTCGCCGTTGATGTCGTAGGCTGTACCCGTTGCCCGGATGGTCGATTCCACGGTACCGTAATTGGTGACAAATGTCTGGAAACGGGAGTAGTCGCCGATTTCCTGGTTCCCCGTCTTTCCCATGCCCGCCCGGAGCTTCAGGTTTGACACCCAATCCAGCTGATTCTTGATGAACCCCTCGTTGCTGACCACCCATCCCACGGAAACGGCGGGAAACATGCCGAATTTATTGTTTTCTCCAAACCGCGATGAACCGTCGTAACGCAGGGTAGCTGAAAGCAGGTAGCGCTCGTCAAACGAGTAGTCGGCTTTACCGAAGTACGACACAAGCTGGTTGCCCAATGAAAATCCGTCATTGGATGCGATGCCCGTACCGGCCCCGAGTTGGAAGTATTCGTCGCTTTGTACAGCAAAACCCTGTTTGAGCGATTGATAGTATTTGATGGAGTTCTTGATGGCCTCCATCCCGCCCATCACATTCAGGCGTGATTTGTTTTGGATATACAGGTAGTTGATGGTATTGGACCAGGTCCAATTGAATACGTTTCGTTGCGCGATGGATAAGTTGTTGACGGTTCGGTTGATGAAACCGTGGGAATACGTACGTTCGATGTTCCGGTCGTTGTTGTACGTGTAGTCTATACCGAAGTTTGACCGGAAAGTCAGGTTTTCAATCGGCTTGAAGTCGAGGTAGGCATTTCCGAATGTCTGGAGGTCGGAGTTGGTATCGTCCTTATCCAGGTCGGCCAGGAAAACGGGATTCATCCGATCGGAAAATCCGCTTCCGATGGGGCCGGCAAACGAGCCATCTAGCTTGCGTACGGGGAGGATGGGTAGTATCGTCGTGGCCAATTGGATGGGATTGGACCCTACGGGAACCAAACGGCTCTTTCCGGTGGCATCCCACCCCGCCTGGCCGTACTGATCGCCGCCCATTGGGTTTTCTTTTGCCTTGATGATCTGGAAGTTTTCGCCGATTTTGAGTTTGCCATTGAACAGGTTGACCGAGTTATTTGCCCGGCCGCTAAACCGGTCGTAGGCGTTGTTGATTACCGTTCCCGAATTGGAGAAATAGCCGAAGCTAAACAGCGTGGCACTCTTGTCATTGCCTGCGGAGAAGGTAACATTGGTATTGCTGACAATTCCGGTTTTGAACACTTCATCCTGCCAGTCGGTATTTGCGGAGGGGATGTTGGTATCGCCATTGATGTATTGTACGGGAATGACGCGTTGCAATGTCTTCGCGCTACCCTCTCCGGTTTCTTCGAAGCTATACAATGCCGAATGGGCGGAGGTGGGGGTTCCGTCATTGACCGAAGCCCGCCACAGTGCGCGCCCGTAGGTCTCCGTATCGAGCATATCGATGCGCCGGGCGATACTGGCGGCGGTGATGCTTGAATTGACCGATACACTCACCCTATCTTTGCCCTGCTTGGTCGTGACAACGATGACGCCATTGGAGGCGCGCGATCCGTATATGGAAGCGGCCGAAGCATCTTTTAATACCTGCATGGACTCGATGGTATTGGGGTCCATGAACTGAAGGATGTTGGGGTCCGTGGTAGGTATTCCGTCGATGATATACAACGGGCTTGTATTACCCAGTGTATTTTGCCCCCGTATACTTACTGTACGGGCCCGCCCGCTGGACGAACCGTCTGACTGGATATACAGACCCGGCACTTTGCCCTGGATGTTTTGGAGCACGCTACCCGATGGGATGTCTTTTGAATCTTTCATATCAACCACGGCTACCGACCCCGTCAGGTCGGCTTTGCGCTGTACCTGATAACCCGTTATCACCACTTCTTCCAGGGCTAGGTTGATGTCCAGCTGGATTTGGATGGGGGCAATATCCGTTATTTTGTGGGTTTTTGGCTCAGCACCCACCAATGAAAAGCGCAATGTTTGTCCTACGGACGCGCCGATGTGGAATGTACCATTTTGGTCCGTTTTTGCACTTAAGTTGGTTTCCACGACAGTAACTGTCACCAAATCAAGCGGTTCTCCGTTTGCATCGGTCACCTGACCGGTGATCTGCGATTCCTGGGCCTGCATCAGTTTGAAGAAGAGCCCAAAGCAAATCATGAATACTAATTTTTTGCTCATTTTTTTTGTATTAGAAATAAAACCTCACCACAGCAGAAAAGCCATTCCGTGTGCGATTTACCCAATTGATTCATCGGTCATACCCGATATGGGGTATGCTTGGTTAGCCGGCCTGACTAGAACAGGCAGCGTTTCATTTTCTGTTTTTGTTTATTCATAATTCATTGTTAATTGGTTTTCAAATCATTTAGTTGTGCGGTTTTTTCTTATCCTCGCGTTTCCGGAGGGTATTTTCCCATATGAAATGATCCAGGTCTGCCCGGGAATAGTGCGGACAAGCTCCCGTTTTCGTGGTAACGTACGCCCCCAGTGCCGTAGCCAACTCCAACAGGGTTTCATTTCCTTCACCCTGCAGTTTTTGTACTAAGAAAGCGGCCAGGAAGGCGTCGCCGCTTCCCACGGTATCTGTTACGGATACGCGAATGGCGGGGAAGTCCCGACGGGTACCCGGAGTATAGTACGAAGCTCCTTGTGCCCCTTTGGTTACGATGATTTCCCCTAATTCATAGCGCTCCTGTAATCGGCCGACCCTTTCGTCTTCGCTGCCCCTACCTATATCCAACCAATTGGATACCTGTGCCAGTTCATGGCTGTTGAGCTTGGCCGCGTCGGCACGGCGGAACAATCCGTCAATAAGCTCCGGTGTATAATGAGGCGGTCTCAGGTTAACATCAAATAGGCGGTATTTGGCGTGATCGAGTAATTGCTGCAGGGTAGCGTGGCTTTGTGTGCTGCGTGCGGCCAGGCTGCCATATACCAATACATCCGAGGTATGGATCAACGTCGAGAGACGTGGATCATATTGGATGAAATCCCAAGCGACCGGTTCTAAAATTTGATAGGATACCTCGTTGTCTCTCCCGATGGTTGCCATGACGCGGCTTGTTTCGTACTGTTCATCGACCTGTACAAAATCAATCGCTATTCCCATGCCGCTGAGGAAATCCAATAGCGCCCTGCCGTCGGTGTCATCACCTATCCGGCTGACCAGTACACTGGGTATGCCTAATCTGCGTAGGTGGTAAGCGACATTCATGGGAGCCCCGCCCGGTTTCCTGCCCGAGGGCAATACGTCCCACAACACCTCTCCATAACAAACGACCTGTTTACGCCCGGTTTCCATATCCGTTTTTTTTCTATCCATCAATGTATCAGGTTTCCGCCGATCTGCTCCAATGATTTCCCTTTGGTTTCGGGCATCAGACGGATGACAAACAGGAGCTGAAGCACCATACACAATGCAAACACCAAGAACGTGGTTCCACCGCCGGCCCATTCGCTGAGCATGGGAAAGAAGAACGTGATGACCGCGGCCATTACCCAGTGCGTCAGGCTGCCCAGCGTCTGCCCTTTTGCGCGCACCTCGTTGGGAAAGATCTCCGAGATGAATACCCAGATCACCGCTCCCTGCGAGAATGCAAAGAAGGCGATGTAAATCATCAGGTACACTGTCACAGCCAATCCATTGGGGTTTTCGGAATAAAAGGAGTGGGATACGAGTGCCAGCGCGGCAATCAGCCCAACCGAACCGATTAGCATCAATTTGCGTCTGCCCACTTTATCAATCACGTTGATGGCGATTAGGGTGAAGGTAAAATTGACCACTCCGATGCCTACGGTCGAGAGCAGGGAACTTTGCGCTCCTAATCCTGCCATCTCGAAAACGCGCGGTGCATAGTAGATGATGGCATTGATGCCCGAAACCTGGTTGAATACTGCAAAGGTAATCGCTAAGAACACGGGGAAGCGGTATTTTTTATTGAACAGCGAAGCTTGACTGTTGCCGTTTGCCGTGTTTGCGGAGGCTAAGATGGATTCCAGCTCTTCGTGGTAATTCAAGGGGTTGATTTTCTTCAAAACAGCTAAGGCAGATTCGCGGTTTTCGCGATATAGAAGTAGCCAACGGGGGCTTTCCGGTACGTAGTGGATGAGAAGGTAAAACAAAGCGGCAGGTAGTGCCTGTACACCAAGCATCCATCGCCACGAATTTTCGCCCCCCTGTCCGATGAGGTAATTGGAAAGGTAAGAAACGAGGATGCCAAGCACCACATTGAACTGGAAAAGACCCACGAGACGGCCGCGCTTGTCTGCCGGTGATATTTCCGAGATGTAAATAGGTGCGGTTACCGATGAGACCCCTACACCGATGCCTCCCAGAAACCTGAAAAGGATAAACAGGGACCAATCTTGCGCAAGGGCTGTACCAAGGGCCGAGAAGAAATACAGGGCGGCGATCACGAACAACGTACGCTTTCGACCGAACCTGTCGGAAGGATAGGCACCCATCAGGGCGCCGACGACAGTACCCACCAGGGCGATAGCCATCGTAACGCCATGCTGTATTTCACTGAGGTTCCAATGGAGTTGGACGGATTTTTCTGCCCCGGATATGACGGCGGTATCAAAGCCGAAAAGAAAACCACCCAAAGCCACCACGAACGACCATGCAATTACTGTGTTTTTTGTCATAAGGAATGTTACGTTTATAAATTGGTGCAATCAGCAGCAAATGTATGGGGGTTGGGATTTCGCGATGTTCAGGATTGTTGCAAAATCATTCAGTTTTTGTTTTTTTAAACAAACAGCTTATAATCAGCTGATTGCATAATTTTCGAACTAAACGGATTTCAATTTTGTATCGGGACTTTCAATAATTGAACACAGAATCGGCTAGGTTTTGCTGTTTTATCACAGGATGGGTTATATGAAAAGCAATTTTTCTTAACTTACACTTGTAATTATAAACCCGGTGAAAAATGGTATAAAAAACCATTCAGGATCTTTTGACGGTAAAAAACGATGAGAAAATCTTGGATTATCATATGCTTGGTAGCGCTTATGCAAGCTTGTGGTTTGGGAGACCATAAACCGGCGTATCGCATCGCGTTTTCACAGTGTGTGGGATCCGATGCCTGGCGGCAAACCATGTTGGAGGAAATGAAACGAGAACTTTCGTTTTACCCCGACGTGGAGTTTATCTATCGCGACGCGGATAACAGCAGTGAGTTACAAATACGGCAGTTGCACGAGTTGCAGCGTATGCGCCCCGACCTGATTATCGTGTCTCCCAATGAAGCAGAGCCGCTCACACCAGTCGTAGACGATATCTTTCGCAGTGGCACCCCGGTGATCGTGACGGACCGTAAAACAGCGTCCGGTCAATACCACGCATATGTGGGGGCTGACAACTATAAAATTGGTTACATGGCGGGTCAATACCTTGCCGAACAATTGGGTCGACGGGGCACAATCAGTGAGGTGACCGGATTGCCGGGATCTTCGGCGACCATCGAGCGGCAACGGGGATTGCACGATGCGTTAAACGCGTATCCGGGTATCCGGTTGCTGCTACAAGTGAATGGACAGTGGCTGATAGACGTAGCCCGGTCGCAGGTGGCACGGCAGGCAGCACAGTTGTCGACTGCGGATGCCATCTTCGCTTACAACGATCAAATGGCACTGGGAACCTATCAGGCATTACAGGAAGCATTGCCCGGTAATCGAATAAAGATTGTTGGGGTGGATGCGCTGCCCGGGGAAAATAACGGGCTGCATTTTGTGGCCGAAAATGTGTTGGACGCGTCTATGCTGTATCCCACCGGGGGCAAAGAATGCATCCAAACGGCGATGGCTATTCTCAAGGACCAACCCTATCAACGGGAGAATATTTTAGGGACGTTGGTTGTAGACTCTACCAATGTACAGTTGATGCGGCTGCAGACCGATAAGATCATCAGCCAGCAGCGGGACATTGATAAACAACAGCAGTTGTTTGCGGAGCAACAAAAAATATTCAGCAACCAGCGGCGGGTGCTTAACATCCTTGTGGTAAGTTTGGTACTTGTTGTGGTTTTCGCTGGGATTTCATTTTATTCATTGAAAGCCAATTGGGATAAAAACAAGCAGTTGGAACACCAGAACCATGAAATCCTCGAACAGCAACGGCGTATTTTGGAAATGACCCAGGAGGTGGAGCAGGCGGCGGAGGCAAAGATCAATTTCTTCACCAACATTTCCCACGAGTTCAAGACACCGCTTTCACTGATTTTGGTGCCCTTGGAGGAGCTGCTGAAAAACGGTAAACTGCCTGAAGGGACCCATCGCTCGCTTGCGCTCATCAAGCGGAATGCGTTGATCCTACAGCACCTCGTTTCGCAATTGATAGACCTAAGGCGGGTTGGGTACGAAGGGTTGCATATTAAAGCAAAGCGGCAAAGTTTGTTGCTGTTTTGCAGCAATGTGGTTCAATGCTTCCGGCCATTGGCACAACAACGGGCGGTAAACCTCCGGCTGGAAAACGAAGCTTCGGAAACCACGTTGTGGTTTGATGAGGACCTGATGGAGAAACTGTTGTACAACCTGCTGTCAAACGCATTCAAGTTTACACCGGAAGGCGGTGACATTGTACTGCGGTTGACTGAACCGTCGTCTGACCGGGGCTGGGTGGAGATCCAGGTAGTCGACACCGGTGTCGGTATCGCTGAAGCAGACCTGCCGCACCTGTTTGAGCCGTTTTATCAGGGTGAAAACCACGCGCAGGGTTCGGGTATCGGCTTGGCACTGTGCAAGGAGATCGCATCGTTGCACCATGGCCGTATCGCCTTATACAGCGAGCGGGGGTGTGGTACGACCGTGTCGATCAGCCTCCCAGTGGGCAGTGATCACCTTAGCGAGGAAGAGAAATTTGTTTCCGCTTTTCCGGAAACCGGACGGGACTTCCATCGCGTGGGCACCGAATTACCTATGTTGGATCCCAAGGTCGATGTGCGGGCAATGGAACCGGAGCAGGTAGGCGAAATGGAAGGGTACGCCATGAATACACACTCGGTTTTGATTGTAGAAGATCATGCGGAAATGCGTCAATTTTTGGCAGACAAGTTTGCCGAGCGATTTACGGTCTTTACGGCTCCCAATGCGAAAGAAGGCTTTCGCGAGGCTGTTGAGCAGTTACCCGATCTTATCCTTTCGGACGTATTGATGCCGAAGGAGCTGGGCACCGAGCTGGTACGCAAGCTGAAAGCCGATGTAAGGACGGCTGCGATACCGGTGGTATTGCTCACCGCCCGGGGAACGGATGAACAAATACGGACGGGCCTTGAATCCATGGCGGATGCCTACCTGACCAAACCATTCAATATGGATTATCTGCTGGTTGTGGCCCAAAACCTGATTGCCAACCGTAAGATCCTGCAACGACATTTCAGCAGCGAAGTGGCAGAATTACGGCCACCTGGTTACATCGCCACTGCCGACAAGCGGTTTCTTAGTGAACTCTCAGGGGTGGTGGAAGAAAACATCGCCAACAGTGAACTGAATGTGGACTACCTTTGCGAGCGGTTGGCAGTATCCCGTATCCAACTATACCGGAAGGTCAAATCACTGCTGGACTGCAGCATCAACGACTATATTTCGGGGCACCGGCTGAAGCGTGCAAAGCTACTGCTGCAGCAAGACGTACCCATCAATAGTGTGGCTTATCAAACCGGTTTTTCCTCGCCTGCCTATTTTTCCACGGCCTTTAAGAATAAGTACGGGGTGTCACCCTCCGCATTCAAGAAGAACCTGGCAGATGTCGTTTAATTTTTGGCGGTACGGAATAAACTCGTATTTTTAGCGGTCAAAGTAGGTTGACCCATTTTGAATAATGAAAAGAAAACTGCTGTTTGTTTTAGGAAGTCTGTTTGTCTGTATGGGGGCGTATGCGCAGAATTTGTCTGACTTTGAGGCTAAGCAGCTGGTGTACAGGGGCGATACGCTGCCCTATCGCATACTATTCCCCGAAGGCTATGACCCCAATGGTAATTATCCCGTATTGTTTTTTCTCCATGGTGCGGGTGAGCGTGGGAATGATAATGAGAAGCAACTGGTTCATGGGGCAAACCTGTTTTTATCGGATAGTGTACGCAAGGCGTTTCCAGCCATCGTCATCTTTCCGCAATGTCCTGCCGATTCGTACTGGAGCAATGTGGATATTCAATCGGGGGAAGGGGGTAGCCGGGAATTCTATTTCCGCACAGGCGGAAAGCCTTCTACAGCAATGGCATTATTCCTGCGTTTGGTAAAAGATGTGTTAAAAAATGAAGCGGTGGATGAACAGCGGGTCTATATCGGGGGGCTCTCTATGGGAGGAATGGGAACGTATGAAGCGCTGCGGCGCAAACCCAAGGTATTTGCGGGTGCCTTTGCCATCTGTGGGGGAGATCATACATCCAACGTCAAGAAATATGCCCATGTGCCGCTTTGGATATTTCATGGGGAACAGGACGATGTTGTGCCGTCAACGCACTCACATGCCATTGTTGCCGAATTGAAGCGGCTTGGTGGCAACCCGAAATACACGTTTTACCCGACAGCAAATCACAACAGCTGGGATTCCGCGTTTGCTGAACCTGACTTGCTCCCCTGGCTCTTCAGTCAACTAAATAAATAAGGGAGATCGTGTAACACCCTGCTGTGGACCGTGTCTAATTAGCGATAATTACGTGAGATGTCGGTGCAAATGTCCAATACGGAAAATGTAAAGCTGTCGCTGCAATCGATCAGCAGTAACAAGCTGCGTACTTTTTTGACGGCATTGATTATTGCGATCGGAATCACCGCACTGGTAGGAATTCTGACCTCAATCGACGCCATTAAAAGCTCGCTTACCGACTCTTTTTCTGCGATGGGATCCAACTCGTTTAACATCCGCAACCGGGGAATCAATGTACAGATCGGGGGTGGGGGTACACGCCCAAAACAATTTGCCCCCATCACTTACTACCAGGCCAAGAATTTCAAAGACCAGTTTGATTATCCGGCTGTGGTTTCGTTGAGCACGTATGCATCGACAGGAGCCATAGCGAAATACAAGAGCGAAGAGACCAATCCGAACATTAATATTCTCGGTGCGGATGAAAATTACTTGGAGACCGCCGGATATAAATTATCCTTAGGACGCAATTTTTCGCAGCGGGAGGTGGAATATGGAAGCAATGTTGTGATTGTGGGCTCCGAGATTGTTAAGCGGCTGTTTAAGAAGAATGAAGATCCGCTTGACGCATTCATCACGATCGGGAACGCGCGGTATTCGATCATCGGTGTGCTGGAAGACAAGGGTTCGAGCGGAGGCTTCGGCGGAGACAAAACCTGTGTAATTCCGCTATTGAAAGCCCGTGCCGTCATGGCTTTCGGGCAGCCTTCGTATACCATTACAGTGATGGTAGGAAACCCGCAGCATATGGATTCAGCAATCGGGGAAGCTACTGCTTTATTCCGCAATGTACGTGGTGTGCGGGTCGGTCAGGAGACTAATTTTGAAATCACGAAAAGCGACGCGGTGGCACAGATCCTGTTTGACAGTTTGATGTATGTGCGGTGGGGAGCCATTATCATCGCCTTGATTACACTTCTTGGTGCCTCCATTGGCCTGATGAACATCATGCTGGTATCGGTTACGGAGCGCACCCGGGAAATCGGCATACGCAAAGCCATCGGCGCTACACCCCGTGTTATCCGCAGGCAGTTTCTCACCGAAGCGGTGGTCATTTGCCTGATGGGAGGTTTTGCGGGCATCTTTCTTGGAATATTGATCGGTAATCTTTTGGCGGTGTTGATGGGAGCAAGTTTCATCATCCCCTGGCACTGGATTATACTGGGTGTTGCTGTGTGTGTGGGAGTGGGTATGGTATCGGGTTATTACCCCGCCTCAAAAGCCTCCCGGCTTGATCCGGTAGAGGCATTGAGGTATGAGTAGAGTGGGTTTGTAGCATTGCAGTTAACAGTATATTACCTATTGATAACGGGGAATTCCGAAATCCTCAACGTAGTACAACCATAGGGAATGAGTGTTATTTCTTCCTCCGGGGTGTCGATGTCTGGTTGATAGACATTGCTGTGAGGTTGCGGTCCGGCCATTCCATTATACAATTGCCATTGGGGCATCCGTTTTCCAATGGCTTTGATTTCGATGGGTGCATTTTCCAAGTTCCACGGATAATCCGGATCGGTGCCTTTTTTGTGCACCACTTTGAATACATGCTGGAGGTCATTTTGGGAAAAATCCAGGATGCCATAGTTCCAGGGAGATTCGGGATACACTTCAAAATAATGGGATCCAAACGTAGTATCACGATCTGTAAACGCCCTTTTTTCCCAACGCTCGGCTATCTTTAGTGCATATACCAAGGGTCCCCGCTCTACGGCTATGGAGTTTTCGTACCATTTACTGGTGTGTATGCCCATGGGAATCTCCAAGGTGATCGTGTCTCCTGACTTCCATGTGCGGTCAATTATGGCGATACCTCCATCTATGGACGACGGGAACCACGATTGACCATTTATTTTTATCTTGGGGTTGTCGCACCAGGAGGGCATCCGCAGGTGAAAAGGAAAATGTACGGAATCAACATCATCAAGTATGGAGATATGGAACCGTATAGATTCTTCGAACGGATAGCGGGTTTCCTCGGTAATTTTTACGTTTATCCCTTGGTTCACTTTTGCGGTAATCGTACTTGGTGCGTATACCAGTGCCCCCAGTCCGCCGTCATCGGTTGCATACCAGAGATTCTGTGTGAATTTCGGCCAGCCTTGATGCATGTTTGAAGTGCAGCATGGGTATCCGGAAAGCAATCCAAATATAACATCGGTGCCGTGGTGGTTGGTATTGAAATTATAAGCCCGGCGTTGGATCTGTACCTGATTGGCTTGCTGGAAATATTGCCTGGCCATAAAGTCGTCCGTGGCTTGGGTGGGCAGCGCATTGAAAGCAACGCGTTCCAAATGTTCCGCAAACTGAATATCGCCCGTGATTTCCAGCATTTTCTCCAGGGAGAACATCAATTCCACGGCCGAGCAGAACTCGGATCCCTGCGTAGGAACATTGCCATGCAGTCCCTCATCGCCACCGTACATGCCCTGAGGCTGTCCATTGAATTTCCGGATATCTGCAACGCCTCTTTTGACCGCATCCAGAAAGCGTTGATTGGGATTTTGTTGGTAATAGATGACCGGTTCTTTAATGCCTTGCGCAAGGTTGACACAGTGGATGCGGTTGATGCTGGTCAGCACTTCCCGTTCTTCGAATAGGGAGGTGAAGTCTATTCCCTGTTTGTGAAGTAGTTCCGCCAATGCCAACAGAGACTTTTCGCCGGTAATGTTATACAGCCAATACACTGCTTGAAGGTTGTCGCCTGAGCGATACGCTGCCCAGAAGGTCCAATGAGCGAGTGGTTTATCTTGCAGGGTGTTCAACTGGTAATGGAAATAGTTGGTCATCAGTTTGACGACACGTTCATCGTGCGTGGCTGAGTAGTATTGCTGCAAGATTTTCAGCATCACCATCTTTGGCCACCAGTCATGTGCATTGTCGCGTTGCAGACCGCGTTCGGGGCCATAGTCTGTATCCGGGCCAAAATAACCGTCGGGTTTCTGGCTGGCGATGGCCCATTCGATCCACGGTTGGACTTTAGCTTTCAGTGTGTCGTCGTCAAGCAGGTAAGCCAGGGGCAGCAATCCATCTATCCAATAAGGGCCACGTTCCCACTGATCGCCGTCGCCTCCCAGCCATCCGTTGCGTGCACCCATCACCGCCGGGTACAGTTGCTCCAATTGGCCGGTTGCACCATTTTTTTGTCTGATGAGCATCTCTCGTAGCCAACCATCGGGTTTAATGCTTCCCAAGGGCAACTCCATATACGGCTTGCTTTTCAATGGCGCACGGTTATTCAGGTAGTTTTGCGCAAAAGTTTGGTTGCAGGCAATGATGAACGCAATGAATATAAGCGCCCGCAATCTGTTTGTGATAGAATTATTCATAGTTCTATGGTGAGTTTTTGAAGTTGATCCGCTTCGGATCTAAGTATACCGTTGACGAATACCCGGAAGCCTTTTCCTTTTCCATACTTCATTCCGGTGCGATCGTATAACAGGGTTAGCGACTTGCCCCGATAGGGAATATAATCCAGGCAAAAATAATCCCAGGTATCGTTCGGGAGCAAGGGGTCGATGACCAGGGTGTCCGATTCTTCGGCACATAGGCCGATCAGTCCGGAGATCACAAGGTCGCAAAAAGAGGAATGATTGTAATCTTTTCCGCGTTCCACTCCTCCTTTTCCGGCAGACCAGCTTCCTTCGGACCAGTTTTTCAACCGGGTTCTTGCAATCCAGTCTCCGGTATAAGGGTTGAGGTTTTCATCGATCCAGGAGATTGTATTTCCATCCTCATCGATCCGCTGATGCGAACGGGCATAGGTAAGCAGCACTTCCAGGTAATCCCTTTTATTTACGACCTGTTGTTGGTAGCCATGTAGCAGGTTGGCCATCGCTTTGAGGGTGATGCTGGTGGCAAAGGGCCAGCTGGGGCCGTTCCACTGGCATTCGTGGCCGTCGTATGCTACCTTAAAATCCGGGTGACGCTGCTCGGCTGTCGTGGGGCCATAAGGAGCCCAGAATCCCGCTCGGTCCATGAGCTGCGCCCACGCAATCGAGTGGCGGTTTTCGGGGATGGAGAAGTACCAGGGGGTATAGCCGTGTAATTCGCGGACATCGGTTTTCTCAAGCGCAGAACTTCCCCTCGGAATGACCTTGAAAAAAGCGGCTTCTTCGTCCCAGAGTAAGTTAAGCAGCTTACTTTTTAGCTGGAAAGCTTTGGTGGCAAACCGTTCGCTGATGGCCTGCTTTCCCAGCCTGCTTGCGATTTCGGACAACGCTTTCGCATCGCCGTACATATAACTATTAATGGTTGCCCGGTATCCTTCCATATTGTTGCTTTGTATCCCGGAAATGGATACTTCCATCCCATCTCTGTTGTCCGACTGCCAAAATAGGCCGTTGGTGTCCAAATGGCTATTCTCCCACTCCCTGAAGTTGGTTTCCAGCAAGGGTAACATGTGGGCGAGAAACTCCCCATCGGGGTGGACCTTAGTGAATGCATGGATTGCATCAGCGGCCCAAAAGCTATACAGCCTCGGGCTACCGCCACCACTAAACCAGAATTTGGCATAGTCTCGTAGATATTGTGCATTCCTGAGCCAGCGGCCTTCGTAAAAGTGGTGAGCGGCTGGACAACTGATCGAATTGTATTTGCCAGCCCACGGTACTTCCGGCAGAAATTCGGTAATGATATATCCGTCAGGGGTATGTTTAATGTGTTTGCGATACGTCCACCACCGGAAATAGTAGGTTTGTTCCAGTTGTTTATCCGGACATTCAAAAAACGGAATGTTCTCCTGAATGAAAGCCCAGGCTTCGCTATTCGGGATGGCCTGCCGATACAGCTCGTTGTCATGTTGGTTGAATGCATCGATGTAGAACTTGAAATCCATCGGATTCAGCACCTGCGCTTCCGTTGCTGTTGGAGCAAGCAGCGTCACAAAAAGTAAGTGTTTCAATAACTTCATGGTTCCAACGTTGTATCAGTACGTAAATCTTTGGAAGTGGCAAGCACAATGACACGGCCTTGGTCACCCACTGCATTGTAGAAATGATAAACCACGTCGTTCCATTTGATTACCCAGGGTTTATGTGCGAATTGCTTATCATAGGGTTCGGATGGCGCGATTAGGTCTTCGCCTTCCCATGGTGTCCAATGAATCAGATCATAGGAACAAGCAAAACGTTCGAATGCTCCCGGGCGCCAGAAAGCGCCGAAGTAAAACATTACATACAGATCATTGATTTTGGTAATCTGTGCGTCTCCGCAGATGCCTTGATGCATGGTGATTAACGGTTGTTCGCCGTAGCGTTTCCAGTTTTCCAGGTCGTCAGAAACCGCCATGGCAATGCTTTCGAATCCCTCGCCGTTTGCATCTTTTTCCCGTCCTTTTGCATTGTAATACATGAGATACGGATGTCCCGTCACCCCCTCGGTATCTTCGATGATTAAACTTTTATAGATGGTCAGGTTATCGTACCACCGCGCATCGGCATCGGAAGCGGATAAAATCGGAGTTGGGTTGCGCGTCCATTCAAGAGGTTCCGTGATATCCTCCGTGGATGCCAACCCAATGCCCAGCTGACCTGCTTCGTATCCTTGGCTGGAGCCGCCCAGATAGGACAACCAATACCTGCCATTTTGTTGTCTCGGCTGATAGGTTCCTCCCCATTCGATGTCTATGAGCGACACATAACCGGCCTTCTGTGAAGCATCCCATGTGGTGTCTGTAAACGATAGAATACGCCCTTTGGTGTCCCAATGCAGAAGATCGGCGCTTTCTGCCAGCCATGTTTCATAGCCTTTGCCATCGAAAACGATATACGTCATGTACCACGTATTGTCCACCCGAAAGATCGTGGGGCTATCGACCATTTTGGTCGAATCCGGCGGAGCGAGGACGATACCGTATTTGTGGGGGGTCCTGATTGTTTCAAATACGGTATTCATGGTTTCTATGGATACCACCCGCTGGCTCTTGCTTGCACCGTTGTGATCGCATGCCATTGCGCACAACACAGTGACTGACAACAGACAGGAAATCCAATTGCTGGGGAGATGAATTTTCAACATTTTTTATTCTTTATTCAACAAAATCGATGTGACCCGGCGGGGAATCCATACTTGCATGGGTTGTTTGCCGCGGTTTGCCCATGCAAAATAAGGTATCGCCTTAAACGGTTGCACGGACGTGGTGGCTGATGCGCGGTCCGGAGTGGGTATGACAGCTTCCACCTCGCCGGATAGGGTGTATATGCCACCCAGCAAGTGGGGTTCCCATGTTTCCAAGAGCGGCACATCATCCTTGAGGATGACATTGAAAATTCCGCTGGCATTGTCTGCTTCTTCAAGGCAATATACCAGGGGGCCGCGTTGCAGGGCAACTTTACCGCGGTCTTGCGACACGCTGTCTGACGCCAATACGCGTTTTATTTCCATGGGTATCCGGATATCAACCCGATCTCCCTTTTTCCATGTATTGTGTACAATGGCATATCCATTGACCATTTTATACTGGGTCGGCTTGCCATTGATGCGGATTTCGGTATCCGGTGTTTCCGTGTTCGCAAACCGGTATAGGCCGCCGGAAATCGCATCGTTGCGTGCCCATCCCGGAATGCGCAGATGCAATGCAAATTCTCCGGTGTGTTCGGGCTCCAACAGTAGCGAAACAGACCCTTCCCATGGATAATTGGTCTGTTGGGTCAGTTTTACCCGGTTATTTTTCAGGGAGACGGTTGTTTTGCTGCCTGCATAGATATTCAACCAGATATCGTGCTCATCGTGGGCATACAAGTAATTTCCGACCGATGCCAAAAGGCGGGCGATATTGGAGGGACAGCAAGCGGTTCCGAACCATTCCTTGCGGGTATCACCCTCATAACTGGTTAAGGGATTGGGATAAAAAAAGCGGTCACCGGTGAGCGATATGCCTGCAAGCGCTCCATTAAACAGACTCCGTTCCAGCACATCAATGTACATCGCATTGCCGGTCAGTTGATTCATCCGCTGGTTCCAGAACACCATTCCTACAGAAGCACACGTCTCACCATATGCCTCAGCATTGGGCAAATCAAAGCTTTTCGTAAAGCCCTCGTTATGGCGGGAAGAGCCGATGGCTCCGGTGAGGTAAACGTTTTTATGAACCACATCTTCCCATACGCGTTGCATGGCATTCAGGTAGGTGGTATTTTTGGTGTATGATGCTACATCAGCCACGCCGGTGTAGTAGTACATGGCGCGTACGGCATGCCCGGTGATGTGGCTTATTGCTTCGATGGGCTGGTCATCCTGGCAGTACCGGGGTCCCCAGGCAGGATTGTCCCATATTCTGCCCACGCCATATCCGTGACCTCGTTGAGAAATAAACCAATTGGCCAGGTTGAGGTAGTTCTTGTTTCCGGTAGCTTCGTACAGTTTCACCAGGGCCAGCTCCACTTCCTGATGCCCCGTCACCCAGTTGCGCTTGCCCGGGCCAAAGATACTGTCCATGTGATCGGCCATTCGGATACCTACGTTCATCAACTTGTTTTTGCCGGTCGCATAATAGTATGCAATGCCGGCTTCGATGAGATGGCCGGCGCAATAGTCTTCGTGTTTTTCCATATCCGACCAGCGGTTTTCCAGACCGGTCAACGTATAGAAGGTGTTGATATAACCATCGGGTTCCTGCGCGGCAGCAATTTTATCGATCCATTCATCCGCTCTTTTCTCTACCTGTGGACTGGGATAAATTTTGAGAGAGTAGGCAATTGCTTCCAAGGCTTTGTAGACATCGGAATCGTCATAATAGATTCCTTCATGGCCTTTTCCGTCATTTAACAGGCCTGCGGCCCGTTCAAAATTCCGTATTCGTCCGGTCTTGGCTTCTGTATATTCCATGCACACCGGTACGGTTACTTCACTGACTTTGTGGGCGTATGTTTTCCAGAAACCGTCGTCGAGGATAACTTCCGAAAAGTGGATCGGCCGGATAAGGGGCTGGCCAACAGCGCAAGTGATGCCGCAGAACATCAGGGCAATTGAAGGGATAAAAAAAGGCTTCATAGCTAAAGATCAGCATAATTTATGTTGTACAAAAATAACATAGTTGGTGTCTATGGAACAACCATAGACACCAGAGTTTTATTGATAATCCGTATGTTGCACGAGTTTTGGGTTAGAATTGATGGCGATCTGCGGAATTGGAAAAACCGTACGGTAATTTCCGTTTGGTTTATGAGACAGCCAGCTTTTGGTGGTATAGACACCAAAGCGGATCATGTCCCTTCTGCGATGTGCCTCCCAAACAAACTCCCAACCTAACTCATCTAGCATTCTGCCGAATTGAATAGGTGTATTATCTCCGGCGGCTGTTATTTCATAATCTTCAACAAAACCGTATTGATAGCGGCTGTTTTGTAATAGTTCATCACCGGTTACGGTTGCTTTGGAAGGTGTTTCGGTAAATGCTCGCGCCCTGACTTCCGTCACCAGGCTAGCCGCATCGTTGCTTTGGCCAAGGCGCAGCAGGCATTCTGCCTTGATGAGCAAAACCTGTGCATACCGGAAAAATGGAAAATCATTGCTGAGGCTTCCCAGCGTACCAGTTTTCACTTCAAATTTATTCATCCGATAGCCTTCTGCTTCGCCGGTATAAATGCCATCGGGCAAGTCTTTGGTGAATATGAGGGGTTTACCTCCTTGGTCATACGACCCTACTAAGGGAGTTCTGCCGTCCGAAGCATATTGCGGTCCAATCATCCAGAAAGCAGGTAGGCGCTGGTCGCTTTCATCGTAGGTATCAATGAATTGAGAAATTCCTTTGGCCGAACCGGCACCCCAGGGAGTGGTCAGCATGTCGAATTTGTTGCGCAGGGATCCATGCAAGGAAAACATATGTACGCTGAATCCACCGGCTTGGTTTTCATCAAATGGTAGGGCGAAAATGATTTCAGAAGATCCCGTATTTTCCGTCCGGAATGCCGCTTTGAGATCGGATTCCAGCTGATATTTTCCAGACTTAATCACATCGTCGCACTCGTTTAGTGCCTCTTGCCACATGGGCTGACCTGTGTATACTTCCGCATTTAGGTATACGTTCGCGAGCAGCGTTTTTGCAGCCCATTTGTTGAAACGGGCATAATACAACACATTTTTTTCTTCACTGAGTGAGGGAATGGATTCGGTGAGTTCGGTAACGATGAACTGAAAAATCGTGGATCGTTCGGTCTTTTCCGGAAGCTCATCGGATCGGGTTGTGATCAGCGGAACATCGCCGAAGTTGTCAATCAACAGCCAGTAAAAGAATGCACGGATGGTGCGTACTTCCGCCACTAAGGATTCCGAAGATAGGTCGGCGGGTGGTGGAACCGTGCCATTTCGCAATTGGTCAATGACGCGGTTGGTGTTGATCACACCGGCGTACAACGTATTCCACATGTTGTTCATCTGCATACTTTCCGAATTCCAGGTATGCTCATGCATCCTTCTGTATATACCCCCATCGTCCCAGCCGGAAGCGTTGGCGGGCATAACGATCGCATCTGCAGAAGTCTCTTGAACCATGTAAAAGTTTTGATGGGATATTAGGCCCCTCATGTTGGCATAAGCCACCCCTATGGCTTGATACGCATTGGTATAGGTATACGACTCCTCTGTTAATTCGGAATATACGACTTCGTCTAAGTTATTGTTGCAGGAAGCGAAAATCAAACTGAGAAGTACGATGTATTGACCTGTTTTTTTATATATCGTTTTCATCTTTTCGACTATTAGTTTATTTTGGATTAAAACGTGAGGAAAACGCCAAGGGTATAGCTTCGCACGGCAGGATAACGGTTTTTATCGTCGATACCGGGTGCTAATCCTCCGATACTTACTTCCGGATCGATACCTTTATATTGCGTAAACGTATAAAGGTTGGAGATCGAAGCGTAAATGCGCGCATTTTTTAGGTAAGGATTGTTCATTTTCGCGTTATAACCCAAAGTTACGTTGTCGACTTTCCAGTAATTGCCATTTTCGAGGTAATAGCTGACATACTGCAATGACTGGTCGTCTGCCAGCGGCTGCTTTCCGTAGATGTTATCATACGCATTGCTCCTGAGGTTACCGCGTGTAAGCATTACCGGCGCGCTCCAAAACATTTCAGTCATATTCAAAATTTGAAAATCGAAGGCACCGCGCATGGTAATGTTCAAGTCAAAACTTTTATAGGAAAAAGTATTGTTCCAGTTGACGTAGTGCCTCGGCAGCCCATTGCCAATGATCTGTCTGTCATCTGCCTGCTGTTCGGCAATGGGTTTTGGGTTGCCATCTTTCCCCTCGATGATCCAATAGCCATCGTCGTCGATGCCTACACTTTTGAAGCCGTAAAAATTACCAATCGGCTGCCCCACCTGAACGCGATGAGTCGCTTGTTGGATTGGCTCTCCGGTATTGCCCGTGTCAAAATAACCGCTGGCCAAAGCAAAACGATCATTTGACAATGCGGTAACGCGGTTCGCATTGGTTGAGAAATTGGCAGCTGTATTCCATTGAAAATGGGGCGTTTGTACAGGGATAGCATTCAGTTGGACTTCTACTCCCTTGTTTTCCATGGAAGCAGCGTTTGCGGTGATCGAGCTATAGAGGTAGGGTGGTGTAGGCACCGGGAAATTGGCAATGAGATCTCGGGTAGTCCGGATATAATAGTCAATGGAACCTGCTATCCGGTTGTTTAAAAAGCCATAGTCCAACCCGATGTTCAACTCGCGCTTGGTTTCCCAACGAAGATCCGGATTGGGGTTGGTTGAAGGGTTAATCGCCTGAATCCATTGGCCGTTGACAAACACATTGGTATTGAAGTTAATTTTATTGAGCGACATGTACGAGGTATTTGGTTCCGTACCGGTAACTCCGAAGCCACCACGCAGTTTAAGTACAGACAGGGCGCTGAAATCTTGGAAAAATGGTTCTTTTTGGAGATTCCATCCCAACGAAATAGCCGGAAAATTGCCCCATTTGTGATTTGCCCCAAAGCGCGAAGAACCCTCATGCCTAAGACTCGCCATCAATAAATACTTGTCTTGAAAACTGTAATTGATGCGGAAGAAATATCCGGCCAGTTTGTTTTGAGATTGTGTAGAGTTTTCCGGAGCTTCACCTCTCCGGAGCGCAAGCCCGGCCCCAATATTGTTGTATGAGAACTCGTCAGTCGGAAAATCCCAGTTTTGCATCCAGTAATCTTCTGTATTGTATCGGCGCCAGGTATAACCACCAAGCAGGGTGAAGTAATGTTCACCGAGATTTTTATCATAATTGGCCGTTAATTCGAAAAGATCGTCTGTAGAACGGGTAGCACCTCTTGATGCAAATCCATTGCGCCCATTTCTGGCTGTTGAATAATGCTGTTTGGTTTCGTAATATCCCCGTGTGCTGTTATACATGTCGCGGGAGAAAAGCGCTTTGACCGCAAAACCATCGAAGGGCGTCAGTGTTGCTGTGCCAAACGTTCTGAAATTTTGATTCCGGTTTTCACCAATGGACTCCTCGATTAAGGCCAGGGGATTCATATAGTCGGTTTTGTCGGGTTGCTCTACCCAGTTGCCATTTTCGTCCCGTAAGGGTGAAGTAGGATTGAATGTGAGTGCATTGCGGTAAATCAATCCCGAATAATTCCCGCCGTCAATGGCAAAGTGCTTTTGTTGGTAACCATTGATATTGGCATTCACTTTTAATATGCCATCAAACATGGAGTGGTTTATTTCCAGTCTCGGATATAAAATCGTATTATCCGATTTTTTCATCACCCCGTTTAGTTGCCGGTACTCCAGGCTCATGATATAATTGGTATTTTGTGTCCCTCCCTTCAAACTAAGGTTATAAACTTGGGAAAGGGGTATTTGGGTTGTTTGTGCCAGCCAATCGGTGCTTTGCCCGAAATCTACACTTCCCGGTTTGTTTTGTTGGACTAATTGACGATACTGAGCCGCATCCATGAATTCCAGTTCACGGGTCATCCGTTGGGTGGTCCAGTAGGCGTTGAAGTCGATTGTAGGGGGCATTTCACCCCGTACTTTCCGTGTGGTAATAAGTATTACCCCGTTTGTGCCTCTTGTACCATAAATAGCAGCAGCCGAACCGTCTTTGAGTACATCGATAGATTCGATGTCTTCAGGAGCTACCGTCATCAATGATCCAGGAACCCCATCGATCAATATCAGTGGCGCCGTGCTTCCATTAATCGTCACATTGCCACGTAGCATAATCTGAGAAGTTGATGTGGGATTGCCATCGGGCGTAGCTACGCTTAGGCCGGCTACTTTGCCCCTGATAAGTTGCGCCGCATCTTGCACAGAACCTTTGACGAAATCTTCCGCTTTTACGCTGGCTATCGCGGTAGTGATCTGTTCACGGCGCTGTGTGCCGTATCCCACCACGACCACTTCATCCAAATCACTGACCGATTCGACCAATGCTGTATTTATAATAGATGAAGATCCAATGTTAATTTCTTGTGCCTCATACCCGACAATGGTGAAGACAAGTGCTCCTGTCTGATCGGGAAAAGAGACGGAGTAATTCCCGTTAGCATTGGTCGTGGTGGCAATGGAAGTATTTTTGACTTTTACCGTTACGCCTTCCAGCGGCCTGCCTTGTTCATCGGTTACCGTACCGGATATTTCGCGTTGTTGCTTTGCTATCGGGTTGGGCGTTGCCGGGTCTCCTTCCTTCATCTGTACGAGTACCGTTTGGTTTTCAATCTCATAGGTAAGCGGTTGTCCCGAAAAGCAAGCTTCTAAAACTTCCTGAATAGATGCGTCTTTAAAATGCAGGCTGACCGTCTTGATCCCTTGGAAATGTGCATCGTTATATAAAAAATCGTAACCGGTCTGTTGTTGGATTTGATCTAAGACATCAGCTATGGAAGCGTTTTTTACGTTGATAGTCACCTTTTGTGCATAGCCCATGGCCGCTGCTTGTAGAAACGTCACAGTCAGCAAGAAAACAACGAGTTTCATGGTTAGCAGTAATTTAAACAGATATCGCCGAGAGCGGCAAAATGCGATGGAATTTTTATACATTTGACAAAATGTTTGGTTAATAATTGAGTTATCGTCTTACAATTGATTCAATGCCAGCATTCATGCCGGGCGCGCCGCGAACGCTTCCGGCTTTTTTGTGGCCATTGTTGATGCAGGTATTGTTATTTCATGATGACCACCCTCCTTTCTTTGATTTCAAATCGAATTGGTGCGATTTTTTCCAGGTTATCGAATAACTGGGCTATATTCTTTGACCGATGGAAGGTACCCGTGAACTTGTCATCAAATTGCCCCCTGTATTCCACATTTTCGATATCGTACCAACGTGAAATTTTTTCGATGATATCATTGATGGATTCACTGTCAAACCGGAAATATCCGTTTTTCCAAGCCATCGCAGATCGCACATCGGCGTCTGACTGAAGGATTGTTCCGGTCGATCTGTCGACGGTCGCTTGCTGACCTGCTTTTAGTGTAACGGCTTTCCCATTTTTGGATACGTTTACCGCTCCTTCCACGAGCGTTGTTGTCGTCCATCGTTCGTCGGCATAGGCAGACACGTTGAAATGGGTACCCAATACTTTTATAACGCTACCGTTTGCATTTACGGAGAAAGGTTTGGATGTGTCGTGGGCTACTTCAAAATACGCTTCCCCTGTGAGGAATACATTCCGTTCTTTTTCGCTGAAAACCAGCGGATACCGAATCGAAGACGCAGTATTGAGCCAAACTTTGGTGCCGTCGGGAAGCAAAATCTGATACATGCTGCCTTTGGGCGTACTGAAAGTATTGTACTTAAGTGGGCCATTGAGGCTGGCCTCTGTCGTTTCATAAAAGATACTTCCGTCTTCTACTTTTCTGATTTCAACACCAGCTTCGTAAGCTAAAACACCATCCAATGAGTCGCTAAGAACAATCGTACGCCCATCTGCCAGGGTAAGTATCGCTTGATTATGATCGGGCAATACAATGCTGTCTCTGCTGGCGGCTGTCGTCAGGATATTACCGGCGTCTGGCTGTTTTATATGGTATAGGAAGAAGCCTATTGAAGTGACAACGGCCCAAAGCGCCACCATTTTCACCCAGGAAATACGGTTTTGTTTAGGGCTAGACAGCGGTTGAGAGGTGGCTTGCCGCTCGTGGATCTCGGAAATAAGCTGGTCATACACCCGTTTTTTCCTGCCGGGATCGAACTCCGCATGGTGTTCGTCTGCCTTCAATACTTGGTCAATAGCTGCTGAAGTTGCGGAGGGATCCCCCTCATCCAAATACCTCAACAGCTCTTCACAGTCTTCCTGCGAAATGCGATTGTCAAAATATTGAGCCAGCAAATGCCGTAAGCGGTTTTCGTCCATACTACTACGGTATATAATTGGCCCTTCTTAGTAAGGGCTTACATAAACAGAACACCAACGGGAGAAAGTAGGACTAGTTTGATGAAAATTTTTTTTAACGGGGTGTCAGCCTATCATCAGGCTAAAGAACACCAAGGCCTGCAGATAGGTATAGCCCGATTGGTATAGGGAATTTTTCAATGTCTTTAAAGCTTGTACCATATGGTTTTTTACGGTGTTGGGCGATAAGCCCAATTTCTCTGCAATTTCGTGGTGGGTAAGACCTTCCTCCCTGCTAAGTTTGAATATCAGTTGCTGTTGCTTGGGGAGACAGGCGATAAGGCGTTCGGTCTGTTGCGCTAACTCAACGGCCATAAACTGCTCTTCAGGTGGATTGCCCGCTGCCTCCATACCACTCATCAATTGTTCAAATAACACTGGTGACTTACGGATTTCACGCAGTTTGTTCAGGCACAGCCGTTTCGAAATTACATAGAGATACACCCACATATCGCCTTGTTCATTCAGCCCTTCCCGGTTGAGCCATAATTTCAGAAATACATCCTGTACGATTTCCTCGCTCCAGGAAGCGTCTTTTAGGAAACGGTAGGCCAATTGATAGACCTTTCCGCTATGAAGGTCATAAATTATGCGGAAGGCTACTTCATCGCCAGCCATCAAACGCCGGATAATCGAAGAGTCAATGGAAGACATGGCATAAGTTTATAACTGCTAATCAATTACAAACCTACTACAAATTGTAACCAAAAGAAAGAAACTTGTTAATAAGTTACCGGAATGACTTCATTACGATGCAGCAATATACGTTTTCAGGAACTGTGCGGTATGGGTGTCAGCATGTTTCACCATATCCTCCGGGGTACCTTCGAACACCAAATGACCACCCCGCTGACCTCCTTCGGGACCGATGTCGATAATCCAGTCGGCACTTTTGATCATGTCCATGTTATGCTCGATGACGAGAATGCTGTTGCCCTGGGCAATCAGCGCGTCAAACGATTTCAATAACTTCTTGATGTCGTGGAAATGCAGTCCGGTGGTGGGTTCGTCAAAGATAAACAGCGTGTTCTTACTGTTATTTCCTTTGATGAGAAAGGAGGCCAGTTTAATGCGTTGAGCTTCCCCGCCCGAAAGCGTACTGGAAGACTGGCCCAGTTTCACGTATCCCAGGCCCACATCGGCCAGGGGCTGTAATTTGGCAATGATTTTCGGTTGGTCCGCAAAAAACTCCAATGCTTCGTCTACACTGAGATCAAGGATGTCCGACACGTTTTTATCCTTCCAGGTGATGTCAAGTACATGCTGTTTAAAGCGTTTACCACCGCAGGCTTCACAGGGGAGTACGATGTCTGCCATGAATTGCATCTCGATTTTAACTTCCCCTTCTCCCTGGCAGACGTCGCAGCGTCCGCCTTCCACATTGAAGGAAAATGCAGCCGGTTTTAAGCCGGCGGCCTTCGCCGCCGATTGGGAACTGTATAGTGCCCGAATTTCGTCCCAAGCCTTCACATAGGTTACGGGGTTGGAGCGCGACGAGCGGCCAATGGGATTCTGGTCTACCAGCTCGACCTGTTCGATCCGTTGGATATCGCCATCGATGCCATCATACTGGCCGGTTTGTTCGCCGGAATAGTTGCCGATTGCCTTTTGAAGCGCCGGGTATAGAATGCGTTTTATCAGCGATGTCTTCCCTGAACCTGACACGCCGGTTACCACGGTGAAGACATTGAGCGGAAAGCGGACATCAATCCCTTTCAGGTTGTTTTCGCGGGCACCTTTGACGCGGATGGCGTCGTGCCATTTTCGCCGGTTCGCGGGAACGGGAATGTGCTCTTTACCGCTGAGGTATTTACCGGTGAGGCTGTGTTCTTCCCTGAGAATCTGGTCATACGTGCCATCGAATACCAGCCTTCCGCCGTTTATTCCGGCTTCCGGGCCGATGTCGATCAGGTAGTCAGCCGCCTGCATCATCTCCTGTTCATGTTCCACAACCAATACGGTATTGCCCACATTCCGCAGGGATTTCAAGACACCGATCAGACGCTGTGTATCGCGGGGGTGGAGGCCGATGCTGGGTTCGTCCAATACGTAGATCGAACCTACCAGCGAACTGCCGAGTGAAGTAGCTAAATTAATCCGCTGGGATTCACCGCCTGACAGTGTGTTCGACAGCCGGTTGAGTGTAAGATAACTTAAGCCCACATCGGTAAGAAACTGCAAGCGGTTGCAGATTTCGGTGAGCAGGCGCTGCGCTATTTTAGCTTCGTTTTCAGACAGCTCCAGGTTTTGGAAAAACGCGAGTGCGGTATCCAGCGGCATCAGCACGATGTCCGAGATGGATTTTCCGTTGATTTTTACGTAGGAGGCATCCTGACGGAGGCGTGTACCTTTGCATTCCGGGCAATCGGTTTTGCCGCGGTAGCGGGAGAGCATGACCCGGTATTGGATTTTATAAGTCTGCTCTTCGAGTTCCTTAAAAAAGCGGTTCAATCCGTCGAAGTAGCGGTTACCTGTCCACAGCAACTCCTTTTGTCCGTCCGTCAAATCGGCATAGGCGCGGTGTATGGGGAAATCAAATTTTGTGGAGTTGCGGATCAGGCGCTGCAACCATTCCCCCATTTTTTCGCCGCGCCAAGGGGCAATTGCCCCATCGTATATGGAGCGGCTTTTGTCGGGGACTACCAAATCCGGGTCGATACCGATGATACGGCCATACCCTTCACAGCGTTTGCAGGCACCATAGGGGTTGTTGAAGCTGAAAAAATTGGGAGTGGGTTCTTCAAAGGTGATGCCATCGAGCTCAAACCGATCCGAAAACGTGTGGATGGTGCCATTCGCTTCTACATAGCAGTCACCCTTTCCTTCAAAGAAGGCCGTTTGCACGGAATCAGCGATGCGGTTTGTCGTGTCTTCTTCACCGTCTACCGCGATCCGGTCGATCACAATCAATAGGTCCCCGGCCGTTGGGGTCCGGTTTTCCACAGCGGCGTCTTCCAACAGCGATTCAATTTTATGGGTGACTCCGTTGTAGACCACCCGCACAAATCCTTTTTGGAGAAGGACAGCCAGTTCTTCTTTCAGCTTGCGGTTATTTGTCGGGTGTAACGGCGCACTTATGGTCGTTACGGTACCTTGGGGAAGTGAGGTGACAAAGGAAGTGACCGAAGTAACCGTGTCTTTCTTCACCTCTTCTCCCGATACGGGGGAATACGTTTTACCGATCCGGGCGTAGAGCAGCTTTAGGTAGTCGTAGATTTCGGTGGATGTCCCTACGGTGGAACGGGGATTGCTGGTGATGACTCGCTGTTCAATGGCAATAGCCGGGGCGATGCCTTTGATGTAATCGACCTCGGGCTTGCTCATCCGCCCCATGAATTGCCGGGCGTATGACGAGAGGCTTTCCACATAACGGCGTTGCCCTTCGGCATAGAGTGTATCAAAGGCCAACGATGATTTGCCCGAGCCCGACATGCCCGTTATAACGACGAGTTTATTTTTTGGGATGGCCACGTCTACATTCTTGAGGTTGTGTACGCGGGCGCCTTTGATGAGAATATGGGTTTTGGGATCGAGTGTTGCTACTTCTTTATTCATATGTGGAACCAAGCGGTCCGTACAGGATCTCGTACGGAGAGACACAAAAGTACGGATAATTTTTTTAGTAGTTAGGAAGAAAAATAAGATGTTATCTTTAAACCATGAAAGTAACCTTTTTCTCTACAAAACCCTACGACAGGGAGTTTTTTAGGCGGCTCAACGAGGCTTATGGTTTCGACTTTGTGTTTTACGAAACCCACTTGGGGCCCCATATCGTCAACGCGGTTGAAGAATCGGACGCCATTTGTGCATTTGTAAATGACAAGCTTACCGCGGAGGTGCTTGGCGTTTTGGCCAATCGCGGTGTAAAGTACATCGCCATGCGATGTGCAGGCTTTAACAATGTCGATCTGGATGCAGCCGGGAAATATGGCCTGCGCATTTGCCGTGTGCCGGCCTATTCACCGGAGGCGGTGGCAGAACATGCGTTGGCCATGATCCTTACCCTCAACCGCAAGACTCATAAAGCGTATAACCGTGTGCGGGAGCAGAATTTTTCGCTCAACGGGCTTATGGGTTTTAATCTCCACGGAAAGACAATCGGCATTGTTGGCACGGGCAACATCGGGCGGGCATTTGCCCGGATTATGGGTGGTTTTGGTTGCGAACGGCTTGCCTATGACCTCTACGAAGACGAAGCCCTTAGCACCGCAGGTGTACAGTACGTGCCGCTGGCTGAACTTTTTAGCCGTGCGGACATTATTTCGCTCCACTGTCCGCTGACCGAGGATACCAAACACCTGATCAACGCAGCATCCTTAAAGTTGCTGAAGCCGGGCGTTATGCTCATCAACACAAGCCGGGGGCAACTCATTGATACGGCTGCGGTGTTGGAAGGACTGCGTTCCAAACACGTTGGCTACCTGGGTATCGATGTATATGAGCAAGAGGAAAAGCTGTTTTTCCGGGACCTTTCACAGACTATTTTGAATGACGATGCCATCCAGTTGCTCATGAGTTTTCCCAATGTGCTGGTGACCGGCCATCAGGCCTTTTTCACCGCCGAAGCTATGGAAGAGATTGCGTCTACGACGTTGATGAACCTGTCACGTCTGTCACAAGGGCTTGAACCCGAAAATCCAGCGGCTTTATTAGTTTGAGGACGGGGGCGCAGGTATTTCATTTTTTTAACTTAGCTTTAGTTGCGATTTAAGAAAGAAAATTAAGATGTCTAAACTACACCGACGCGATTTTATCAAGTTGTCAGCTACGGCCGGATTGGCGGCCTCTCTGTGGGAACCGCTTTTGCAAAAAGCGCTGGCGGTAGCAGCTTACAATGCCACACGGTCCATCAAAGATGTACAGCACATCGTGATCCTCATGCAGGAAAACCGGTCATTTGATCATTATTTCGGTGCGATGAAAGGAGTGCGCGGTTTTGGCGACCGTTTTCCGATACCGCTTGAAAGCGGCGAACGGGCATTTCATCAGTCAGATGGTGAAAAGATTGTGCCTCCCTACCGGGCAGATCGGAAAACATCAAATGCCGCTTTTATCAACGGCACACCGCATAATTTCCCCGATACGCAAGCCGCCTGGAACCAAGGAAAATATGGATTTTGGCCGCTGTTTAAGACCCCGTATTCCATGGCGTATTATACAAGGGAAGAAATCCCGTTTCAATACGCCATGGCCGAATATTTTACCATTTGCGATGCCTATTACTGTTCCATTGCCACAGGTACGGATCCCAACCGCATCGTGTTCTGGTCAGGATCCGGTTGGGACCCCGAAAAGCAGGCAGCGGGCGTAAACTGCACCGATGCGGATTCCGAACCCGTCAACCTGCGCTGCTGGATCAAGGGCGAAATGCCGGAACCAGGATATACCTATCAGGGAAGTGCATTTAAATGGCCTACCATTCCGGATGTGTTGCAACAGGCGGGTATCAGCTGGCGCATTTATCAGGATCCGAATGATAACTGGACGGGGGCTATGCACGGCTGCCTGGCCTTTGAAAGCTTCCGGAATGCGAAACCCGGTGATCCGATTTATGAAAATGGGATGCGGCACTGGTCATTGGAAGACCTTGCCAACGATGTAAAAAACAATACGCTGCCGCAGGTAAGTTGGATACTGCCCTCGCAAAGCAACTCCGAACATCCGGGCGCTCCTTCCAGCCCCTATCGTGCATCCAATTTTACTCACGAGGTATTGTCGGCCATTACGTCCAATCCAGAAGTATGGAGCAAGACGGTGTTCTTCCTGACTTTTGATGAAAACGATGGGTTGTTCGACCACCTGCCTGCTCCTGCAGTGCCCTCATACAACTTGGATGGCACGCTCGCCGGAAAATCGACAATTGACGTTAACGGTATGTATTTCCATGACGACAAGGACAACCTTGAAGATACCGATACACCACGGGTTTACATCGACAAAAGGGATACGATTTCGGGAAACCTGCGTCCCTGGGGAATGGGCCCCCGCGTGCCGATGTATATCCTGTCTCCTTGGAGCAAAGGCGGATGGGTGGACTCAGCCGTGGCTGATCACACCTCGGTGGGGCAGTTTATCGAGAAGAGATTCGGGGTGACTATTCCGGCTATCTCTCCATGGCATCGTGCTGTTAGCAGTGATCTGACATCGGCATTCGACTTTGTAACACCCAACGATCCGAAGCTACCGGTCATGCCCGATACAGCAGGGTTTGAAAAAATAGATGCGGCGTCAAAGGAACTTCCCAAAGCCACGGCCCCGGCGCAGCCAGCGCAGTTGTACCAAGAGCGGGGAACCCGCCTCTCAAGAGCGCTGCCCTATCGGCTGCATTGTACATTGAAGTACCTGAAGGATAAAAACCTGGTGCAGCTTGTTTTTAAGAACAAGGGAAACAAAGGGGCTGTATACCACGTGTATGACATGCATCGGCTGGATCGGATTCCGCGGCGGTACACGGTGGAGGCAACCAAATCGCTGGCAGACGAATGGGAGGTGAGCGAAACGAATGGGGCTTATCACCTCGAAGTATACGGCCCAAACGGCTACTTCCATAAATTCGAGGGAAATACAGGCGATGAGGAACCGGAAATCGAACTGGCATACGATCACCGCAAGGGGGATATTTCCATTCATTTGCAGAATGGTTCACAGACACCCTTACATATAGAAATTGAAGCGAATGCATACGAATATGAAAAATTCGATCCGATTTCCCTCGCAGCCGGGAAGCGTCTGAAAAAATATATCCGTCTGGATAAAAGCAGCAACTGGTATGATTTTACCGTTAAAACCACCAACGGATTTTCACATCGTTTTGCCGGCAGGGTAGAAACCGGAAGGGCCGGTATCAGCGACCCGGCAATGGGCACTATCGCCGGATCCTGATGTATAGGATCAATACACAAAGTGCCACTGCAAGGAAGAAACAGGTGATTCCAAAGCTCCGGATGCGGTTACGCGCATGGGCTGATAAAAAAGGATATTTACGGTTTCTCGATACCAAGTAGGTGCCGAGGTACCCTCCGGCAAATAACAATACAATCACTAAAAAGAGTAGTTTCATATTCCGGGTGAATGTAGCATTTGTTGAACAAACGAAAAACTAAAGTGACAGAAAAAGTGGTATGTTTGTAATCGTGCTTTTAGGTTGAAACCTGCATGAGCTCCCACTCAAAAAAGGCATGAATAAGTCGAGCTCATGCAAGCTTCATCGCCACTTAAAACTTAGCGTAGCGATCTCATTGATGCCGCTAAGAAGACAAATAATCCATCAATAAACAAATTATTTTGATGCAAAATTGCGATTGAAAGGCGAACGCACCAAATGGTTTTTTAACTCGCTTACGGCTTGTTGGCAGGAACTGACCGGTAAGCCGGGAGAGCTATCGCGCGAAAACCGCGGTTTTAATGTTGTGTCGCTGTACATGATTTTGTTACTGGCGATTCTGATTCCTTTAGACATTTATCTCGGCCTTTGGGAGATTGCAGCGGGGCTGGCCGTGACCGAAGGAATGCTGATCACCATGTTTCTTCTGTCTCGTTATCGGGGTTTGCACCGTGTAGGACTAACTGTATATGCGATCCACAGCTACCTACTTATTATTTTTACCTATTTGTACAATGGGGGGAACGCCGGTCCTGCCCTTTATTTTTTTCTGCTCACTTATTCGCTCCTGATAGCTTTCACTGCGCAACGGCTTCATTGGGTTTGGACCGGATTACACCTTGTTTTATCGGTTGGCTTATTGGTAGGTGAATACGTTTATCCATCTATTGTGATGATCGGTTACGATTCCAAGAGCTCGCGTTTTACCGATCTGACAACGTCCTTCCCGATTATCATTATTTGCATGTTTGCCGCAACGAGCTACCTCCGGAAAGCATACGAACGCGAGCGGGCGGCGGCTGAACTTCAGAATAATCTACTGCAGCAAGCAAATCGTGAAAAAATTGAGTTGATTTCCATCTTGGGCCACGACTTAAGGAATCCATTGAACGCCCTGACGGGCACGCTCGAAATCCTCACCCGGGAAGATCTTTCTTCCGAAGTGGAAAAAAAACTGAAAGGCGAGTTATTGGTTTCTGCCTATCATACATCAGACTTGCTCAATAACGTGCTCGCTTGGGTATCGGGACAGATAAAGGGCATTAACCCGTTGTTTACCTGGGTAGATCCGGAGATGATCATCGAACGCGTATTAGCAGTGCAGGGGCTTATGGCGGAGAAGAAGGGGATTGCGATTCAGTTGGATGTCAAGAAAGGAATCAAAGTACTTGCAGATGCTGAAATGCTGGAGGTGATTATCCGAAATCTGATAAGCAATGCACTTAAGTTTACTCCGCAAAAAGGTACGATTCGCATAGCGGTGACAGAAGACCTGGTAAGCAATCAGTGCACAATTTCTATAGACGATGATGGCGTGGGCATACCAGACGGAGATTTAAAAAACATTTTCAACGTCCGTATCCAGTCAACATACGGTACCGAAAGCGAAAAGGGAATCGGACTGGGTCTGTTTCTATGCCGGGAGCTTACCCTCCGGTTAAATGGAAAAATCTGGGCGGAAAGCGAACTGGGCAAAGGGTCCGTTTTTTTTCTCACATTGCCCCTGTATACCCACGATAATCCCACCGACCGGTTTCCTATGCAAAAGAACGTATTCCAGACGTTCCATTAATTTCGTTCTCCCCAGCCAATGGTTTTTCCAGGACGTGGATGTTTGGATTTATTTTTGTAGGCTATGATTTCATAAATGCGATGCATTTTATCTATGTTTGAAAAGGAAAGAAATTTGACCATGACGACAACGAATTTAGATCCCGCGATCCAGGCACGCGCCGAAGTTTGGCTACATGCGCCTTATGATGAGTCCACTACAGCGGCTGTAAAAGAATTATTTGATACAAAGCAGTATACTGAATTAACAGACAGCTTTTATAAGGATCTTGAATTCGGGACCGGGGGTCTCCGGGGCATTATGGGGGTGGGTACCAACCGGATGAACAAATATACCATTGGCAGGGCTACGCAGGGGTTGAGCAATTATCTGCTCAAAACCTATCCGGAAGAACAAATTAAAGTAGCCATTTCTTATGACAGCCGCAATAATTCGCAATCGTTTGCCCGTTTGGTGGCCGATGTGTTTTCAGCCAATGGCATTCAGGTATATTTGTTTGGTGAATTGAGGCCCACGCCGCATCTGTCGTTTGCGGTCCGGCATCTCGGATGCCACGCCGGGGTGATGCTGACAGCTTCGCACAACCCTAAGGAGTACAACGGTTATAAAGCCTATTGGAACGATGGTGGTCAGCTGGTTCCACCTCACGACAAAAATGTGATCCAGGAAGTGTACGCCATCGAAGATCCGGATGAAATCAAATTTTCGGCCAACGAGGCGAATATTCACTTGCTGGGCAAGGAAATGGACGAGGCTTATTTGGATGCCATCGCCACCTTAACCATCCGGCCGGAAACCGTAGCACGGCAAAAGGACCTGAAAATTGTCTATTCGCCCATCCACGGTACAGGTGTTACGCTGGTACCACCCGCTTTGCAGCGTTGGGGATTTGCTAACGTGCAGGTGGTGGAAGCACAAGCCAAACCAGATGGCAATTTCCCGACGGTAGTGTATCCGAATCCGGAAGAAGAAGAAGCCATGTCACTGGCGGTAGAAGCAGGTGAGCGTATTGGAGCAGATGTAATCTTTGCCACGGATCCCGATGCAGACCGCGTGGGAGCGGCTGTCCGGAATAAGGATGGCGCTTACCAACTACTCAATGGAAACCAAATCGGTAGCTTATTGGTTAACTATGTACTGTCTGCAAAAAAAGAACAGGGCGATTTGCGGCCCGATGATTATGTGGTCAAAACCATCGTGACGACCAACTTGATTGCAGACATCGCCAAGCAATACGGCGTCACCTATTACGATACCCTTACAGGCTTTAAGTACATCGGCGAACTGATCACGTTGAAAAACGGACAGGGCCGTTTTCTGGTAGGCGGGGAAGAAAGTTATGGCTACTTGGTTGGTGAACTGGTGCGCGATAAAGACGCTGTGGTATCTGCTGTATTCATTGCCGAAATGGCGGCTTATTACAAAGACCAGGGCAAAACGTTGTTTGATGCGCTGATAGACCTATACACGCAGCATGGTTATTATAACGAGAAACTGATCTCGCTGACAAAAAAAGGAAAGGCCGGAGCCGAAGAAATCAAAGCGATGATGGAACGCCTGCGGACCGATCCGCCCCAAACCCTTGGAGGCATCGATGTAGCCGAAATCAAGGATTACGAAAAGAGTGAGTCGTACAACCTCAAAACAGGCAAACGAGAGGCAATCAACCTTCCTAAGTCGGACGTCTTGCAGTTTATCACCGTGGATGGCGACGTGATCTCCGCCCGTCCCTCAGGCACGGAACCCAAAATCAAATTTTATTGCAGCGTACGGCAACCGCTCAGCAGCGCCGCGGATTTTGATCGCGTAGGGCAGGAATTGGAAGAACGGGTGGATCGGATCATGAAAGACATTGCCTAACCATGCTGCATTGGGAAACGCTCTCATCTGAATATTTAGTGCAGGCGCCCTGGGCAGTACTGCGCAAGGATGTATGCCGCATGCCAAATGGGCATGTGGTACCGGAGTACTATGTGTTGGAATATCCCGACTGGGTAAATATGGTGGCACTTACCGCCGACAACCAGTTTATTCTCGTCAAGCAATACCGTCATGGCGTGGCGCAGGATGTGCTCGAAATTCCGGGCGGAGTCATTGACCCCGGCGAAGACGCTCCTACCGCGGCTACCCGGGAGATGCTTGAGGAAACCGGCTACCAGTTTGATACGATTGAGGAACTGGCCACGTTATTTCCCAACCCTGCAACCGCAAACAACCGTACGTACACCTATCTGTTTACCGGTGGCGTGAAGGTACAGGAGCAGGATTTGGATGAGCAGGAAGATATTGAAGTTCTCTTGGTCTCACCCGAAGAATTGAAACAGTTGCTGATTGGAAATCAGTTCGGGCAGGCCTTACATACAGCCGCACTTTTTTATGCGTTGATGCACCTAGGTCTGCTTAAATAACCGTATCTCTTATTATGGACTGTCCGATATCGAACACTTGTTGTCCGGTATCGGACAGTTTTGTTTTTAGGATCTGCTGTGGAGCTTTGGAAAACAGCCTGTTAACGGGTTGGGAATGAATTTCGTATGAAAAAACGTGCGGAATTACGGAGGCATTTATGGAAAACCCGTTATGAACGGATCTATTTAGTATAAAAACCATACGTATGAATAACCTGAAGATCGCTTGGCGCAATGCACTGCGGTCAAAACTGTTTGCGGCATTCAATATCCTTGGTCTTGCCTTGGGATTTGCGGGTTTCATCCTCGCTTACTTGTACATTAACCGGGAAACAAGCTATGATAAATGGAATCCAAATTATGAGAACATTTACCTCGTAGGGCTTTCTTATCAAGGAAACCATACCGACCTTACACCGGCGGCGCTAGCTACAGCTATCAAAGCGAAGCTGCCGGAAGCGGAGGAAGTGGGTAGGGTGTCTTATTTTCCTTGGGAGATGCCTTTTATACATGACGATGGCGAAGCCATTGTGAAAGATTGGAAGATGGCAGATCTTTCCATTGCAGCGATGTTCGGTATCGCGGCACATGGCTTCAGCCTTACAGAGGAAGAGCACCCCGAAGCGAATCTGGTAACTTCCGCAATTGCAAATGCGTTGTTTCCGAAACTCCCTGAACGGGAGTTTGAGCCCCGGCAGATTGCACTTCAAAGTGAGGAGAGTGGTTCTTTTCCGTATATACATGGTGTCGCAAAAGAACGTGGATTATCCAACCTAGCTTATGAGGCCATCTTTTTTAAGGCTGACCTTGCCGGGGACAATCCAGGGGACCCGCTTCAATACCAGACCTACATTCAGGTAAAACCAGGGACGGATATCGCGCTGTTGGACAAGAAGATCAAAGAAATCTATAAGCGGGAGATTTCACAGCGGCATCATACCGTTACTTCGGCTTTCGCCAAGGGTGAAACGTACCTCGATCCGTTGAAAAATCTGCACCTGCGGCCACAACATGGTTCGAATACCGGTTATATAACTGTTTGGGCGTTAGGCATATTGTCGGGAGTCATTTTACTGTTGGCGGGCATCAATTTCGCCAATCTGATGATCGCACAGGCGAATAAACGGGCAAAGGAAATCGGCCTCAAAAAAGTATTCGGAGTGAGCCGGGTTCGATTGATGTTGCAATTTATGGGGGAAGTGTTGTTTCAATGCTTGCTGGCGGCCGTTCTTGCATGGAGCATGGTGGTACTCTGCCGGAATGGGCTACAAAAATGGTTGGCTTATGATCTTGCCGCTTTTGCCATGGACGGTCAGATCGCTTGGCAGCTGCTGATAGCGGCGTCCCTTACCGCGTTGGTATCGGGCAGCTATCCCGCTATGCTTCTTTCCGGCTATCATCCGGTAACGATTTTGAAAGGCAGTTTCCAAACCAGCCACCGTACGGCTTGGTTCCGCCACGCGTTGTTGACATTTCAGTTTGTCGTTGCGCTGGTATTCATTGCAGGGATGCTGATCCTCAATCGGCAGCTGAATTATATCCGGGATGGAGACAAGGGGTTTGAGCCGGCGCAAGTGGTATACATCAAAAATCAGATGCTGCTTAACAACCCGGCAGATTTCAAACCCTTTCGCGATCGGATGCAGGCTTATCCCGGTATTGAATATGCCACGGCGGCGACCAGCGCTCCGGGAAGCATCGGCCCCGCTGAGAAGGAATTTCAGTATGTGGATAAGGTGCGCAAAGCAGATCACCTAGCGGTGGACTTCGACTATATCGAAACGATGGGCATGGAAATGCTGCAGGGACGGTCATTTACAGAGGCTTTTGCAGCCGATTCCATGAACGGGGCGATCGTCAATGAAACACTGGTAAAGGCTTTTGGGATGCAAAGCCCCATTGGGCAAACCGTCCGCGGCTGTGACGCCGACTTCCAAATTGTCGGCGTGGTCAAGGACAGCAAAATGCAGGGTTTCGAAAAATTGGTACGTCCAACTGTTTATTCGATTAACAATACCTGCGGGCAATTCAAAACGGAAATCCTGATCAAGATCAAGCCCGGCACGACGCGACAAACGCTGGCCGCATTGGAAAGAGACTGGAAATCCATTAACAGGTTGGACGGTGCGCATTTCCGCTATGAATTCGTCGATCAGAAATACGCTGCATTGCATGCTCAGCAAGAGCAATTGGAGTCCGCTTTTAGTGCGTTCACGATCCTCTCCATCGCCATTGCGATGATGGGCCTGTTCAGTATGTCGGCTTACAGCATCAGTATCCGCAAAAAGGAGGTGAGTATCCGAAAGGTACTCGGGGCATCGGTTGGACAGCTGTTCGTGCAGCTCAATAGGCCATTCTTACGGATTTTCCTGGTCGCAAACCTCATTGCACTTCCTTTGGCTTACCTGTTGGTAGATCGTTGGCTAGCGACTTTCGCTTACCGCATTACCGTATCCTGGTGGATGTTTGCCCTAGCGGGCGTTATGGCATTGCTCATTGCCCTGCTTACCGTTGCCTATCAATCGCTGCGGGCAGCACGGGCTAATCCGGTCGATTGGTTAAGGGATGAATAGGGGAATGCCAGGACAGCCGAAAGCTGGCAACTAAAGGCTCCAGGCCCATACCTACGTTAAAAAACAGGCTCCGCTTCGTCTTCGATTATCTCTACGGTGGCCCGATGCGTATGAAGCTCGGCCGAATGCGTTATGCGGTTTTGTCGGACTTGATGAAGAATGAAGGCTAATGCGAACAATGCACCAAAAGCCGCCATGGCCGCACCTACCCATTCCGGCGAAGAGTAGCCATATCCCATTGCAATGGGTAAGCCGCCCAAAAATGCCCCGAGTGCATTACCGATGTTGAAACTCGCCTGGCTCACCGAAGCGGCCAGCATTTCTGACCCCTTTGCGGTATTGATCATCAACATTTGTATAGGGGCCGACAGCGCGAATGCAATGCTGCCCAAAATAAAAGTCATTATAAGGGAGGGGATGGGGTAAACAGACACATATTGCTGGGTGACCAGTGCGGCTGCCATTGCACTGAGCAGTATAAGAGATGCTTTAGCAGGTGAAACGAGATCCGCCAAACGACCGCCCAGTAGATTGCCGATAAACATACCAACGCCCGCTAGCATCAGGATGTATGTCATAGACGACTCTGAGAAGCCGGCAACCTTGGTCATCAGGGGCGAGATGTAACTGTACCACGAAAAAAGCCCACCTGTGCCGATGGCAATCATCCCAATGATTAACCACGCTTCTTGCCGCCTGAAAAAACGCAACTGGGTCTTTACGCTGCCTGCCTGCTTTGCCGGCATATCAGGCATCCACAACTTCAAAGATAATAAGGTAAGGATACCTACAAGTACGACAATGGCAAATGAATACCGCCAGATGAAATGATGGCCAATATAAGTGCCGAGCGGTACACCAATGAGGTTAGCAATGGTCAGCCCCGCAAACATAATCGAAATAGCCTGGGCCTCCTTGCCTGGTTTGGCCAAGCGGCTGGCTACTACGGAACCCACGCCGAAGAAGGCACCATGGGGAAGACCTGCAAGCACCCGGGAAATAAGTAACGAATAGTAATCCGGAGCAAATGCAGTAAATGCATTGAATAGCGTAAAGAGTACCATCAGCCCGAGAAGGATGCGTTTGGCAGGATACTTACCTGCAATCACCACAAGCAGGGGAGCTCCAATTACCACACCCATCGCGTACGCTGCGATCAGGTGGCCTGCGGTGGGGATATCGATGCCTAAATCTTGTGCAATATCCTCCAGCAACCCCATCATCACAAATTCGGTAATGCCAATACCCAATCCTCCAAAAAGGAGTGATAATAAACTTCTCTTTATCGTTGTTTGCATATTTTTTCTGTCAAATTGCTTAGTGTAAAAAGTACACAAAGATAATGCTTTTTCTATGGGTTGCACACGTACTCAACAAAATAGAGGTTAGCATATGATACAGCGTTGATATAACCCTCACTCAGCAAGAGGTGTGCGGAATCGGACAATTAGCTGTTCGGAAACGTACACCGTACAATATATATTATCAGGTTAGTTGCTGTTTATTAGTCCGTTACAGTAATGGAGGGATTTTGGCAGGTGAATAGGTCGATTACATTGCATATATAAAACGAACTTAATGGAGCAATCGTATGGATGCCAAAAAACTCAATAAAAGATCAATAATTTATCTAAGTTTGAGTCCGTCAGCTTTCCGTAGTGCGCTGCCGGTCGATTAACGTACTACATTAACAAATCTGATAGCTGATAACTTGAATTCGGTAACCAAAAGCAGAAAATGATCCAATTAAACAATATATTCAAATGGTACAACGTAAGTGGCAATCGCTCATTTGTACTAAAAGATATCAATCTCCATATCGCCGAGGGCGAATTTGTTTCGATTATGGGTCCCTCGGGCTCGGGAAAATCCACATTGCTCCATATACTTGGGCTTTTGGATGAGCCAGATGAAGGGGAGTATTTCTTTTTGGGCGAAAATGTGCTTGGACTGAAAGAAAAGCAGCGGTCGGCGCTATATAAACAATACATAGGTTTTGTATTCCAGGCGTATCACCTCATTGACGAGCTGACAGTATATGAAAATATCGAGACCCCGCTCATTTACAAAAATTTGAAAAGCAGCGAGCGGAAAGCAATTGTCGCAGACTTGATTGACCGGTTTGGCATCGTGGGGAAAAAGGACCTTTTTCCGACACAACTATCTGGAGGACAGCAGCAATTGGTAGGTATTGCGCGTGCCCTGGCCACTACACCCAAACTTTTATTGGCGGATGAACCTACGGGCAATCTGAACTCCAAGCAAGGAGAAGAAATCATGGACCTATTCAAACAACTCAATGAAGAAGACGGTGTAACGATTGTACAGGTAACACATTCCGAAAAAAATGCCGAATACGGTAACCGGATTATTGAGTTGTTGGATGGGCAGATTGTAAAATAGGGAAATTGCCTGTTTCAGTGATCCTGAAGCGCGATCAATGCCTCGGCTACGACTTTGTCTGAACGGTTACGAACTTTAAAAAAAGCTTCATTTCCAAAGTAGTAGCGGCCTAATAGTGCTTCAATATCGTTTCGTACCATCGGTTTTATTTGGTCAGCTTCTTTGGAGGTGTAGCTGACACCGGAGTTTTGCACATACTCCAAAAAATCGCGGTATTCACGGTCAGGCAGAAAGTATCCTTTCAGGTAGTTTTCCACAGAGTATGCAGGCAGCGACTTCGTCAACCGACCATACACGTAGTCTTCAATGAGGTTTGCCCGGCGTATATTCCGGTATAACGTGCTGACCTTGCCACTATCTGCAGATACCCAAACATCGGGCGCAATTCCACCACCGGCATATACCCGTTTGCCCGATAAGGTTTTGAACTCCACAGTATCGATAGGAGGACGGTGAATACTAGGGTTCGTATAGGATTTTTGGATGCACCTTCCTAAGGGCGTATAATAACGTGCCACAGTAAGGTTGAGTGCCGAGCCATCGCCAAAGCCAAACTGCTCTTGTACCAATGCTTTTCCGTATGATGGCCTGCCGACGATAACGCCGCGTTCCAGGTCCTGGATTGCTCCTGCAACAATTTCGCTTGCGGATGCCGATTGCTCGTCAATCAATACGGCTAAACCTCCATGGCCGAAGATGCCATCGGCGCTTGAATAGTAATCGGTTCTGGGCTCATGGGCTCCTTCGGTATATACGATCAGCTGCTTATCGGTAAAAAATTGGCTGGCCAACGCGGTAGCGGCATTAAAATACCCGCCGCCGTTTTCCCGAAGATCCAGGATAAGTCGTTTTGCTCCCTGTTTTTTGAGATTTTGGAGTGCATTTTTGAAATCATCGTTCGTTTTGGCGCCAAAACGCCGGATTTTGATATATGCAGTAGCGCTGTCTAGTATATATGCCGCGTCAATACTGCTCACGTCTACTCGGTCACGCACTACTTTGAGCGGTAAGGGCAAGCTTTTACCATTGCGATTTATGGTGATTTCGATAGTTGTTCCCCGGCGGCCGCGGACCTTCTCTTCAATGGATTTTTCCGAGATGTGGATCCCCGCTATGGTATCTCCGTTGATTGCTATCAGTTTGTCTCCTACACGCATGCCCGCCCGTTGGGCAGGTCCGCCTGTCACCAAGCCTACGGTCATCAATGTATCGTTAAGGTTGTAATATTCAATACCAATACCTTCGAAACTCCCTTCAAGCGCTTCGTGTTGTTTTTGTGCTTGATTGGGTCTAAGGTATTCAGAGTGTGGGTCCAATTGTTCGACTAGCTCACCGATGGCAAGATCCTGCAGCTGGTCTATATTTACACTGTCCACATAGTTCTCTGCAATTAGATCGATCATACGCTGCACTTTACCGGTTTTATCGGTAATACCCAAAGGAAGTAAACTGCTTGCACCCGAATGGGTATTTTCGGCTGTATAATTCTGCCCAAGCAGGAGACCCAATGACAAAGCTACGCCATATGTCGCGGCAACAAATAAATTCCTTTTGGTTTCCTTGCGCATATCCCTGATAACACGCGCTAAATTAAATAGTTTCCCTCATTTTATGCCGTATGGATGCAAAATTTACAAAAAAATGGTTTCGCTGTAGGGTGTAAAAAAGCAATTTGACCCTTTTTTTGTTGTCCTAAAATATTAGCACTTTTGTAAAAATAAAATATACAAGGCGATGCACGAGATTGAGCCCTATTACCGCTGGAGAGATGATTACATCGCTGCCGAAGATGAGTTATCCCCGTTCTATGGAACGGAGTACAATGAGTTTGAGTTTGATAAGCAAATATACAATTTCTTGCTTCATCCACAGTGGGATAACTTTGGTTCCAATACGTTGTACTTAAAGGTTTTATTTGCTGATTATCAGCGAGGATATGCCATTATCGAGCTGATTGGCGAGTGGAATGATGCCATATACAACGATATCATGCTGCTTAAGCGGGAGGTGATCGACTTGATGATCAGCGCAGGTATCAATAAATTCATCATGATGGGTGAAAACGTACTCAATTTTCATGCTTCGGACGATTGCTATTATGAGGAATGGTTTCAGGATATTGAAGATGGCTGGATAGCGGGCATTAATTTCCGCAAACACGTAATTGATGAATTTAAATCGAGCAATATTGATTATTTTATCAATTTTGGCGGTAAACTGGACGACCTCAGTTGGCGGAACCAAAAGCCCCTGCAGGTATATAAATCTGTAGAAGAACAGCTAACCAAACGCCTGCATTGAAAGGTCAGGCCCGCTCGAACACTTTGTCGTAGATTAATTTAAACCAGGCGGTGTACGCTTCGGGGTTTTCTCTGTTTTCCCGGTCAATCGTCGTGCGGTCCGACCATCGGTAGGCCGCTACTTCTGCCGGATTGGGAATAGGCGGATGATTGCTATATCCGATGAATACGTGATCCAGTTCATGTTCCACCAGTCCGTTGTCAAAGGGCGCACGGTAACGGAATGTAAAGGCAAACGTCAGGGGAACGTGCATGCCCATTTCCTCTTCCAACCGGCGATGGGCGGCAGCCGATGCGGTCTCACCGGGGGCCGGGTGGCTGCAACAGGTGTTGGTCCACAGCCCGGCACTGTGGTATTTATGGGCTGCCCGTTGTTGAAGCAATAAGCGGTGCTGGTTATCGAATATAAAAACACTGATGGCACGATGGAGTAATCCTTTCTGATGGGCCTCCAGTTTTTCCATGGTACCAATGGCCTCATCACGTTCGTTAACCAATATGACATTTTCTTGTTGCATCGTATTTTTATTGCTCACTCATCACTGACCACCGTATTCCTTTAAACTGTCTTTACATGTCGTTCATCGTATCCTTCAATATCAATGATGTATCTATTTTTGACGAGAAACTCAAAAAGTGGCCGAGCCTCGTCCGATACAGGCATGTTGGCCGTTGTGATGATTTGATTATCCTGCCTATTAAGATAAGGGTAAGCATAGAGTTTTACATTTTTGCTGAACAACCCGCTTACGTAAGCAAGCAGTTCGTCGGTGTAATTACCCTTGTTGTATTGTTTGGAGTTAAAAGTGTTGCGTAGGTTGGAGATGTTTGTGGAGATCCCTACATTCCGTGGTTTAAACTGAGATAGGTACTCTGCGAGGTAATGGTTGCGCGTGAAGTTGGATACCAAAATGTGATTTCCTGTACTGCATAGGTATTCCGCGCGTTCGGCGAAATATTGGAGGTCATCGGGTGTAAACTGCGGTGTTTGATCAAGTACATTGCTCATCAACACTTCAATCATCACAACCAGGTTGTCATCGGATAGTTGAAGGTTACGCTTAAACTGCTCAACAGCGAGGTTAAACAGGTCGAAATGGGGATTGGATTTTTGCCGGTATTTGGTGCGTAAAATCATGATATCCTTTTTGTAAAGGAAGTCCTTGCTTTGGTATGCCGATCCCTGTGGATTGAATATGGCTGCTTTGGAAAAACCCTTTGCGATGAGGTAAAGGTTGATGAGCCGTTCATTTACGTCCTTAAAGGCCGGGCCGTCTACTTTCACCAAGTCAATCTGTACTGCACCAGGCGATAGGTTGTCGGCGAGCGATTCGATCATGGTCTGCACATCCCGGGTATAATAGTAAGCGGCAAAAACAAGATTGACACCCAATACGCCCAGAACTTTCTGTTGTAGTAAATTGTCGCTGTCCAATAACCGCACGTGAAAGATGATCTCGTTGGGTGCACCACCCACTTGGTGCTGAAAACGGATCCCGATCCATCCGTGTGGTTCGTTTGTTTTGCTGAAGTTGAGTGCCGAAACGGTATTAGCAAAGGCAAACAGCCGTTTATTTTGGTATTTTTCACCCGTGAGCCGCTCGGTAAGCAGCTCATATTCATGTTCGAGCATTTTGCGCAGCCTCGAACGGCTCACATACCTTCCCGAGTCTTCTGCACCGTAAATGGCGTCACTGAAGGTCATATCATAGGCTGACATGGTTTTGGCAATGGTTCCCGAAGCTGCTCCCGCATTGAAGAAATTGCGGGCTACTTCCTGTCCGGCACCGATTTCGGCAAATGTTCCGTAGATTTCCCCATTGAGGTTGATTTGTAGCGCTTTTCGCTTGGTTTCGTAGATTTCACGTGCCATGGCGCAAAGATAGGCTTTTTGGAGATATGAGATATGAGATATGAGAACTGAGATATGGGATATGAGAACTGAGATACGATTTTAAATTTTTATTTTTGATTTAATTTTGTTGAGCTCGCTTTAACTTTTTAATTTTTGCCACATGTACAAAACTCTCCAACCCGCATTGAAGCAGGAACTGCAGGCCATTAAGGACGCAGGATTATATAAGACCGAACGCGTTATCGTAACCCCACAGGGTGCGGATATCAAAATCCAAAGCGGGGCAGAAGTGATAAACTTCTGCGCTAATAACTACCTGGGGCTTTCTTCCCATCCCAACGTCATCGAAGCAGCGAAAAAGACGATCGATACGCATGGGTATGGTCTGTCATCCGTACGTTTCATCTGCGGTACGCAGGATATCCATAAAGCACTGGAAGCTAAGATATCGGAATTTTTGGGCACGGAGGATACCATTCTGTATGCAGCGGCATTCGATGCCAATGGCGGGGTGTTTGAACCCTTGTTTGGTGCGGAAGATGCGATTATCTCCGATGAACTGAACCATGCCTCCATTATCGATGGAGTACGGCTCTGCAAGGCCCAGCGTTTCCGCTATAGAAACTGTGACATGGTGGATCTGGAAACACAGCTCAAAGCGACTCAAGGGGCACGCCATCGCATCATTGTCACAGATGGGGCCTTTTCGATGGACGGCAGTATTGCGCCGTTAGACAAAATCTGCGATCTGGCCGATCAATATGAAGCGCTGGTGATGATTGACGAATCCCATTGTACGGGATTTATCGGTAAGACGGGGCGCGGTACGCATGAGCTGCATGGAGTGATGGGCCGGGTGGATATCATTACCGGCACGTTAGGCAAGGCTTTGGGGGGTGCATCGGGGGGATTCACTTCTGGCCGCAGGGAAATTATTGAGATGCTGCGCCAGCGCTCGCGGCCATATCTTTTTTCCAATACCTTGGCGCCAGCCATCGCAGGCGCATCCATTGCTGTGCTGGATATGCTGAGTGAAACCACCGAGCTGCGCGATAAGCTGGAACGGAATACCCGCTATTTCCGGGAGAAAATGACCGAAGTAGGGTTTGACATCAAACCGGGCATGCATCCCATTGTGCCGGTGATGCTGTATGATGCGCCACTTGCTCAGGAATTTGCTGCTAAAATGCTGGCGGAAGGCATTTATGTGATCGGCTTCTACTATCCGGTAGTACCACAGGGAAAAGCGCGTATCCGGGTGCAACTTTCGGCCGCACATGAGCAACATCACCTGGATAAAGCCATTGCAGCGTTTACAAAAGTGGGCAAGAATTTACGGGTTGTTTAAAAAATCTCCTGATTTTCATCAGAATTTCCCTACCTTTGCGCCCTCAAAATTTGATAAATAGTTTGCCGGGATGCAGAAAATCAGAAACATAGCAATTATTGCACACGTCGACCATGGCAAGACTACCCTGGTGGACAAGATCCTTCATTTTACCAACCTTTTCCGCGAAAATGAGCAGGCCGGTGAACTGATACTGGACAACAACGACCTCGAACGCGAACGGGGCATTACGATTGTCTCAAAAAATGTGTCGGTAAAATATAAAGATGTCAAAATCAATATCATCGATACACCGGGCCACGCCGACTTTGGCGGTGAAGTGGAGCGGGTACTGAAAATGGCGGACGGAGTGATTCTTCTTGTAGACGCCTTTGAAGGTCCCATGCCGCAAACCCGCTTTGTTACGCAGAAAGCCCTCGGTTTGGGTCTGAAACCTATCGTGGTAGTGAATAAAGTCGACAAGGAAAACTGCCGGCCCGATGAGGTCTACGAGGCAGTGTTCGACCTGTTTTTCAGCCTGGACGCGACGGAAGAGCAACTGGATTTTCCGGTATTATATGGCTCATCCAAACAGGGCTGGATGTCTACTGATTGGAAGCAGCCCAAAGAAGATTTTACGGATCTGTTGGAAGCGATCCTGGAACATATCCCCGCGGCACCTTACAACGAAGGTACCCTACAAATGCAGGTAACTTCATTGGATTACTCTTCTTTTGTGGGGCGTATTGCTATCGGCCGTGTGGCCCGTGGTTCCATCAAGGAAAATCAACCGGTATCGTTGGTGAAGCGCGATGGGAAAATTGTGAAATCCCGTGTGAAAGAGCTGCATACCTTTGAAGGTCTTGGCCGTGTAAAAGTACAGGAAGTCAAAGCGGGCGATATCTGCGCGGTGGTGGGCATTGAGGGTTTTGATATTGGCGATACGATTGCTGATTTTGAAAACCCGGAGCAACTGGCGGTCATCAAGATTGATGAACCGACGATGAATATGCTCTTCACCATTAACACGTCTCCGTTCTTTGGTAAAGAGGGCAAATTTGTCACCTCACGCCACCTTCAGGAGCGTCTGTATAAAGAGATGGAGAAAAACCTGGCCCTTAAAGTAATACCTACGGAATCTCCGGATTCATACCTGGTGTACGGCAGGGGTATCCTCCACTTGTCGGTACTGATTGAAACCATGCGCCGGGAAGGTTATGAATTGCAGGTAGGGCAGCCACAGGTTATCGTTAAAGAAATCGACGGGGTTAAATGTGAACCCATTGAAACCCTGGTGGTAGACGTACCTGCTGAAGTATCCGGAAAAGTGATTGAGCTGGTCACGCAGCGCAAAGGTGAGCTTTTGGTGATGGAAACCAAAGGCGACATGCAGCACCTTGAATTTGACATCCCTTCGCGGGGTATTATTGGCTTACGTAATAATGTACTAACCGCTACGGCAGGCGAAGCCGTGATGGCACATCGTTTTAAGGCATACGAACCTTGGAAAGGACCCATTCCCGGCCGCTTGGCGGGCGTATTGGTATCCATGGAAAAGGGTCAGACCACCGCATACTCCATTGACAAGCTACAGGACCGTGGTCGTTTCTTTGTAGATCCGGGCGTGGAAGTCTATGAGGGACAGATTGTAGGTGAGCATATCCGTGACAACGATCTGGTAGTGAACCTGGTAAAAGGCAAGCAACTCACCAATATGCGTGCTTCGGGTAGTGACGATAACGTACGTATTGCACCGGCCATCAAGTTTTCACTTGAAGAATCCATGGAGTACATCCAAGCGGATGAATACATCGAAGTAACGCCCAAAAGCATCCGGCTCCGGAAAATCTTCCTGACGGAAAACGAGCGAAAGGTGAACGCGAAGAAATTTCAGTAGCCGGGATTTTGTTCCAATGCCGGATTGGTGCGTATTTCGCTATCCGGAATGGGCATCAGCAGGTACTTCGGATCAAAGGTAAGTGAACCGCCCCCCTCTTCCTCCCGGGCAAGGAAAGCATTCATGATGGCAGCTGCCCGCTCCGGTCCTTGCCGTACGATATCGAACCAGCGGAGCGCTTCGCAGGCAAACTCCAGACGCCGTTCGTTAAAGAGGGTATCGCGGAATGTATCCTGGTTGGGTATTTCCGAGCTGGTTAAGCTATCCAGTCCCGCACGGCCGCGCACAGTGTTTAATAAAGTAAAGGCCTCACCATCGGGTGTGTATCCCATTTCATTCAACACTTCTGCATACATGAGCTGTACGTCGGTGATGCGCACAATCGAAAGATTTACATCGTTGTCGAGGTTGTTGGGCGGAACCGTACCGTGTGCATATTTGATAAAAAGCAACGTTAGGCTGTCAATCACGTTGTTGGCGCTCGTATATCCTTTTTGGATTGTGAAATCACGGCGCACATCGGAGGTATCGTATGCTTCGTACAGGTCGTTGGACACGGCCAGCCACGTGGAGCGCCCGCCTTGGGGGAACTGCTCAGAACGAAGATTTTCTGGCACAAGCGAGTAAACCAGCGGATTCCCTTGGCTGTTCAGTCCGGACGTATATTGGATTTGGAACACATGCTCCGATCCATTGTCGCGCGTATTCAGGAAACAGTCGGAAAATTGTTCGAATGGAGTAAATCCCTCGTAGGCGAGAATTTCTTCAAGTGGTGGACGTGCGGCGTCATAGTTTTTTGTGAATAGGTGCAGGCGGGCAAGAATGGCTTTCGCTGCATAGCGGGTTGCCCGGCCGAGATTGTCTCCACCCTGGCTTTCAGGTAGGGCTGCAGCGGCGGCTTCCAGGTCGGCAGTCGCAAAAGCAAAGGTTTCTGCTTGGGTGCTACGGGCGACTGTCGTGATCTCCTCGGCGTTCATCACACGATCGATGAGGGGCATCCCGCCGAAAATCCAGCCTAATTGGAAATAGCAGTATCCGCGGATAAATTGGGTTTCGCCCTTCATGATGGTTCTCGTTTCTTCGTTTGGAAATTCACCGGCATCGATCTGATCCAGGATGTTATTGGTGCGGTTAATCACGTTCCAATAAGCCGACCATACCCCTAGAATACGGTCGTCACCTGGTGTGAAACCAAAACGTGCGAGTGGATTGTTGGTGGTATTTTGCAAGGTGTTGACGTTGTCGCTCAGACTTTCCATCATCATCGGATAGTCGAAGCCCTGCACGGAGCGCAGGCCTCCGTAAGCACCGAACAATGCCTGCCGGAAGTCGTTGATGGTTTGATAGAAGTCTGCGGTATTATAGGATGATTCCGGGGTCAGCTCCAGATCTTTGTTGCAAGCGCTGAAACCTAAAGACACTGCAAGCGTCAGCAGACCGAGCAAATTGCGTATATTCATTATCTTGGAATTTTTCATGTTATTCTGCCTTGTACACTAAAAAGAAGCGTTTATTCCGAAAGTAAACCGTTTGGATAATGGGTATCCGCCATAATCAGTGCCGGGCCGCGTATTTTCACCTGCGTCGGAACCTCCGGCATTGTTCGCTTCGGGGTTGGCACCGGGATAATTGGTGAATGTATGGAGGTTGTCTGCCATAATAAACAACCGGATAGCTCGTACCTTCCACCGTTTCAGAAACGTTTGGGCAAAATTGTAACCCAGTGTGATGTTGCGGATCCGTACAAATGTCGCATCGTAGATCCAGGTATCGTTGTAGGGTGGGTTCACCCCGACTACACTTGGGGTGTTCCCGTCCCAGCTCATGTCAATCCCGTCGGGTATATTACCCGCGTATACAGCCGGTTTGTACGCATGTAACCAATCACGGTATTGATTGGTACCTTCACCCAGCCCGTTGTTGAAGCCGCGTCTACCTAAATAAAAGAGATCGCCCCCTTGTTGTCCCTGGATGTCGAAGCTGAAGTCGAACCCTTTATAGGTTAAGCGACTTGACAAGCCCCATAAGAAATCGGGCTGGGCGTTACCCACGATGGTATGGTCCTGTTCGTTTATCTGTCCGTCATTGTTTAGATCCACGATTTTCAGGTTCCCTTCCAGTTGTCCGTTAACAATGGGGACCAATGCGTTTCCGTCGGCGTCAAAATCTTCTGGTAGTAATACTCCATTTGTCTTATACATATAAAAGCTTCCTACGGGTTGTCCCACGATGGTTGCATAAGCGTTGAAATCATTCAGCGTGCTCGTCATGGTGAGCTGGTCAATGCCGGGTGCAAGTGCGAGTACTTTGTTGTTGTTTTTGGAGAAGTTTAGGGAGGTCTCCCAGGTGAAATTCTCCGTTTTTATATTTTGGGTGGTCAACTCCAGTTCAAACCCTTTGTTTTCCACTTCTCCTACATTGCGCCGGATGGTTGAAAAGCCACTCACCCGGGTCACGGGTACATTGAGCAGCAAGTCTGTCGTTTTATTAAAGTAAGCGTCGGCCGTCAACCGGATCCGATTATCCAGTAACCAGAAGTCTAACCCAATGTCTCTTGACACCGTGGTTTCCCAGCTGAGGTTTGGATTAGCAATGTTGCTAGGTACTAATCCATTGACTAACTTTCCGTTTAAGTTGTAGTCTTGAGAGCCGAGCAACGAAATGTGCTCATAGTTCCCGATCCGATCATTGCCGGCCTTACCGACCGATGCCCGTATTTTCAGCAACGACAGCCACTCGACATCCTGTAGGAAGGGTTCGCCGTTGATTTTCCATCCGGCAGAGAGGGCAGGAAACAGCCCCCACTTATTATTGGCACCAAAACGTGACGAACCATCGTATCGTGCGCTCACCGATAGTAAGTACTTATCGAGGAACTGGTATTGGGCGCGGCCGAAAAATGACGTGACCGCACTTTCACCAATGGTCGTGCTTGCCAATGTGGGATTGTTGGCATTATTCAGTGTAGGAAGCAGGTCGTTTGGATAGCCGTCGCCAGCAGCGGCTAAGATTTCCTGGCGGATGTTTTCGTAGCTCTGTCCCAGCAGAAGTTCCAGCGTATGGTCCTCGCCCAGATCCGGCCGATAGGTGGCAGTATTCTGAATGCTGAACGAATAGTTGTCCGTGCTGGAGGCATAGCCCGTGGCTTGTGCTCCCCGATTTACATTGGCCGGTGTAAATTCGTTGTATGCCGCGTGGGCGGAAATATAACCGATCTGGGTACGCAGGGTCATTCTTTCAATGGGAAGATATTCGGCAAAGCTATTGATCTGCAGTTCACTTGCCTTCGCCCGTGCAGTCATCTCGCGTAGCCGGGCAAGGGGATTAACATACGTCTGCGCAGGCGAATAACCCGTGGCTTCGGTATTTTGATCGATGTCCACCACCGGAGGCATGGCCAGGGCGTAGTGGGCGTTGCTCTCTTTTCCATCGGTTTCCGGATCATCCATCCGATTGAAAGAGGCAGCTACGTTTGCACCTACTTTTATTTTTTCACCGATGTTGAAAAGGGTATTGGCGCGCAGGTTATACCGTTCAAAGCCCGTATATTGCATGACGCCGTCTTGATTCAGGTAAGAGCCCGACAGCAGAAACGTGCCTACGTCACCTCCGCCGGATACGGTCAGCGCATAGTTTTGCATAGGTGCACGTTGATAGACGATATCCTGCCAGTTGTTGTTGGGCAAAGAGACTGGATTCAGGTAACTTTCCGGGTACTGGTATTCCGCCGGACGGCTCGAAATCGGCAGCGATAAGTCGCCTCCGGTCTGCTGAAAGCGCGAATCGCGCAAATAGCGGATATAGGCAATATATTCACGGGTGTCCATCATGGGCAGGAAACGGTCTACCTCCTGAAAGCCTGCGTAACTGCTGAAATCCACTTGGGTGGCACCCGATGCACCCGACTTGGTGGTGATGACAACGACTCCATTGCCCCCGCGTGCACCGTATATCGCCGATGCTGATGCGTCTTTCAGCACTTCGATCGAGGCAATATCCCGGGGATTTACATTTCGCATGTGATCTTGGGGAATACCGTCAATGACGTATAGTGGGTTGCTGGATGCAGTGATGGAATTCAGCCCCCGTATTTTAATATTGGCCGCTTTACCCGGTCCACCGGTGCTCTGGCTTACCCGAACACCGGCAATTTTACCGGCAATGCCATCTTCTGTATTTGTGATAGCATTGTTTTGGAAGGCACTGCCCTCCAGCGAACTGACAGCGCCTGTCAGGTTTTGCCGTTGCACGGTGCCATATCCGATGACTACCACCTCTTCCAGCGTTTGGGCTGCCGAAGGCACGAGTACCACGGTCTGGCCATTGGCTACGCTCATGGGCATTTCAAACGGTTCAAAACCCAGCATCGAAAAAGTGAGCATCGTTGCGGAGTCCGTGGAAGCCCGGATTTCAAATGCACCTTGGTCGTCAGACTGCGTTTGCGTCTCTGATCCCTTAATGCCAATGGTTACGCCCGCGAGGGGCTTTCCTTTATCGTCCGTCACCTTTCCTTTTACCGTCTGTACTGAATCGGGCTGCGCAATATTCCCGGGCCGGAGGGTCGTTGTAAGGGTATCCTGTTGTATCGTGTCTTGTTTAAGGGTATCCTGTTGGGAATAACCTTTTAGCCATGCGCAGGATGCCCAGCAAACCCAGCAGATTACGATTGATATAGGCACCCTTTTACTTCTGCGTTTTACCATGATTGCTTAAAAATTAGCATAATAAACGTTACTAGCTAGCCGGTAGCCTAGTATGCGTCTGTTTATCAAGGTATGCTGGATAAACTATATACAGTGCTGTGTAAGGTTTTGTTTTGGAAAAGTGATGACACCCCTGTTAACGATCATTCCATGGTGTTAACCTTAAAATAAAAAAAAATTGTTTAATAAAAAACAAATGCTGATATTTGCAAGCTCTTTGCGAAAAAGGCATTTAAAAAGATAAACAGCATACGATCATGTCAAGAGTTTGTGATTTAACAGGAAAAGGGGCGATGAACGGATACAACGTTTCTAATTCGAACAAGAGGACGAAACGTAAGTTTTACCCCAACCTGCAGACCAAGCGATTTTTCATTCCCGAGGAAAACCGTTGGATTACCCTGAAAGTGTCCACCTCAGCGATAAAGACCATCAATAAGAACGGCATTACTGCCGTGATCAATAAATTTATCAAAAAGGGATACGTTTAATTAAGGCAATTTCCACCCGGTTTAGGGCGGATGATAATAGAATAGGACAATGGCAAAAAAAGGAAATAGGGTACAGGTAATTCTAGAATGTACCGAGCACAAAGAGAGCGGGCTTCCAGGGATGTCGCGTTACATTACCACTAAAAACAAGAAAAACACTACCGAGCGGTTGGAATTGAAGAAATTCAATCCTGTATTGAGGCGGGTGACCGTTCATAAAGAAATTAAGTAAATCCGCAGTTGCTTTCCACAGCAATTTGCACAACACGTAATAAGACATGGCAAAGAAAGCAGTAGCATCACTCAAAACGGGTAAAGGTAAAGACTACACGAAGGTTATTACTGCCGTTAAGTCTCCGAAGACCGGTGCATATACCTTCAAAGAACTGATTGCACACAACGACCACGTAAAAGAAGCCATTGAGGTGGCCCGTGAAGCCGTTATTGAATCGGCTGCACAGTAGTTTTCGTGCATAGGATATATAAAAAGCCGTTTCGGAAGCCTGCCGGAAGGGCTTTTTTGTTATAATCTTTTTTAACGGAGTGGCTAATGGGACTATTTGATTTTTTCAAAAAAAAGCAGGAAACACCGGAAGCACAAGAAGCATTAGACCGGGGTCTTGAGAGAACCAAGGAAGGGTTTTTCTCCAAAATAACCAAGGCCGTAGTAGGAAAATCCACCGTTGATGATGAAGTGCTGGATGATTTGGAAGAGGTATTGGTTACTTCTGATGTCGGTGTGACCACCACGCTTAAAATCATCGAGCGTATCCAGACGCGTGTGGCACGCGATAAGTACGTAAACACCTCTGAACTCAACAACATTCTGCGTGAGGAAATACAGGCGTTACTCGCGGAAAACAACAGTTCGGACTTCGAGCATTTCGAATACGGCGATCACAAACCCTATGTGATCATGGTTGTAGGGGTTAACGGCGTAGGCAAAACCACCACCATTGGTAAATTAGCCCATCAGCTTAGGGAAGCCGGAAACCGTGTGGTATTGGGTGCGGCCGATACGTTCAGGGCAGCGGCCGTAGACCAGATCAAGCTGTGGGGTGAACGTGTAGGTGTGCGTGTCGTTGCGCAGGCAATGGGATCGGATCCCGCATCGGTAGCTTTTGATACGGTCAAATCTGCGGTGGCCAGCGGCGACGATGTGGCAATCATTGATACGGCTGGGCGACTGCATAACAAGGTGGCCTTGATGAACGAGCTTACCAAAATTAAACAGGTGATGCAGAAGGTGGTGCCGGGAGCGCCGCATGAAATATTGTTAGTGCTTGACGCCTCGACTGGACAGAATGCCATTGAACAATGCAAGCAGTTTACCCAGGCTACCGATGTGAACGCGCTGGCGCTTACCAAACTTGACGGTACAGCGAAAGGAGGTGTGGTTATCGGCATCTCTGATCAATTTAAAATCCCTGTGAAATACATCGGTGTGGGTGAAAAGGTAGGAGACCTCCAGTTGTTCAATAAAAAGGAGTTTGTCGATTCGCTGTTTAAGTGATCGTACCATTATCATGAGAACGAAACAGATAAAACCTCCTGCTGCAGTACAGAAACCACGTGTGAATGTGGTCACATTGGGCTGCTCCAAGAATATCCACGACAGCGAAGTGCTGATGGGGCAATTACGTGGTAATGACATGCCGGTGGTGCATGAAGCATCGAATATACAGGCGGATGATATCGTTGTGATCAATACGTGTGGCTTTATCGATAACGCCAAGCAGGAGTCCATCGATACCATTTTGCAATACAGTGCGCTTAAAGCGGAAGGAAAGGTTGGAAAAGTGATTGTGACCGGCTGTCTCTCCGAGCGATACAAGCCGGAGCTGCAGACCGAAATTCCCAATGTGGACGCTTACTTCGGAACCAATGACCTGCAGGCGTTGCTGGGCACCCTGGGTGCGGATTACAGACATGAGTTGGTTGGCGAACGGATGCTTACCACACCTTCGCATTTTGCCTATTTCAAGATTGCAGAAGGCTGCAACCGGCCCTGTTCGTTTTGTGCCATCCCGCTGATGCGGGGCAAGCATGTATCCAAGTCGATGGAAAGCTTGGTGAACGAAGCACAATACCTTGCAAAAAACGGCACTAAGGAGCTTATACTGATTGCACAGGATCTCACCTACTACGGTTTGGACCTGTACGGCAAACGGAACCTTGCGGAGTTGCTCCGCCGGCTCTCGGATGTGGAGGGAATTGAATGGATCCGGTTGCAATATGCGTACCCATCGGGATTCCCGACGGACGTCCTTGACGTTATGAAGGAGCGTGCCAACATCTGTAATTACCTGGATATGCCGTTGCAGCACATCAGCGATAACATGCTGCGGTCGATGCGCCGGGGCATTACCCAGCAGAAGACCCTGGACCTAATCCATTCCATCCGTGATCGTGTGCCGGACATTGCCTTGCGGACAACGCTCATCTGCGGGTACCCGGGAGAAACTGAACAGGATTTTGAAGAGCTTAAGCAATGGGTTGCAGCTACCCGCTTTGACCGTTTGGGATGTTTTACCTATTCGCACGAAGAGAAGACCCATGCGTATAGCTTGATTGACGACATTCCCGAAACGGAAAAAGCCGCCCGTGTGGAACAGATTATGGAAATCCAGCAGGGCATTTCTTATGACATTAACCAAACCCGGGTTGGCAACACCTACAAAGTACTGGTGGATAAAATAGAGGGAGAATATTTTGTAGGGCGTACGGAATACGATTCACCGGAAGTGGACAATGAGGTGCTTATTCCTGTTGCGGACCAGTATCTTACACCTGGCCGGTTTGTGCAGGTGCGTGTGGACCGGGCCGAAGACTTCGACCTGTATGGAACGATTGTCAAATAATCGTTATCAGTCGCTGCTTTTGGTGGCAACCCCTATCTTTGCTGGGCAATGAAGGCAACCTACATAGACTATAAGGATACCAACAGCTTTTCAAAGACACTGCTGGCTTATTTGAATAACGATCCGGCTCTTGAACCCTTTGCAGGTAACCGGCCGGATATGGAAGGTTTTGCCCGACAGATAACGGCTAAGGTTGGTAAAACAGAAAGAGAGGGGCTGGTACAGCGTCTCAAACACCAATATGGAGCGCTGCTGCCGGATCAACAAGCAGTGGCTGCTAATGTGGAAGCATTGGCTGACGAGCGGACTTTTACGGTTACCACGGGGCATCAACTGAATATCTTCACGGGACCTTTGTATTTCATTTTTAAAATCGCGACCACTATTCGGCTTGCGCGGGATTTGAAGAAAGCTTTTCCGGAATATACCTTTGTGCCCGTCTATTGGATGGCTACCGAAGACCATGATTTTGCGGAGATTAACCATACCCGGCTCCATGGAAGGAAGATCGTATGGGAAGCTAATACCCAAGGAGCTACCGGGCGGATAAAAACGGAAGGCATTGCCGAAACGGTACGCCGGTACCAGAATTTTCTTGGTCTCTCGGAAAATTCTTCTCGGTTATCCGGCATGATCGAGGAAGCATACTTGAAACATGATAACCTTGCTGCCGCTACACGCTATCTTGTCCATCAGCTGTTTGGCTCGTACGGGCTGGTCATTATGGATGCGGACGACCGCTGGCTTAAGCAACGCTTTGCACCGGTAATCGAACAGGACATCCTGGGCGAACATAGCCACAATGCGATCGAAAAAACCTCTAACGCGTTGAAGGATGCGGGGTTCTCCACTCAGGTACATGCCCGCGAAATCAATTTTTTTTACTTGACCGATGCGTTCCGGGAACGCATTGTGCGGCTTGACGACGGCCGGTATGAAGTGCTCCGTCAGGGAATTTATTTCACTGAGGAGGAATTGCGCGCTGAGATAAGCAATCATCCGGATCGGTTTAGTCCGAATGTGGTCATGCGACCGCTGTATCAGGAATTGATCTTGCCTAATCTTGCCTACATCGGCGGGGGAGCTGAGATTGTCTACTGGTTGCAATTGAAAGCCTGCTTCGAGCACTATGGCGTGGATTTTCCCATTTTGGTGCCACGCAACTCTGCCATGATAACCGACGATAACATGGCGGTGAAAGTGCTCCGGCTTGACCTGACCTTCCGGAGTATTTTCAAGCCAACGGATGAGTTGAAGAAGGAATATGTGCGCCGGCATACAAAACATCGGCTGAACCTGCACGATGAATGGATGGAACTCAATGCCATTTTCGGTAAACTGCGGTTGCGCGCCCACAAGATTGATCCGACATTGGGGCCAAGTACAGACGCGGTAAAGGCTAGACTCAAAAAAGCGATTAACAACCTGGAGAAAAAACTGCTGAAAGCGGATAAACGGAATCATGAAGATGCGCTGATTCAAATAGACCGCATCAAAGAAAAACTTTTCCCCGGCGGAGGATTACAGGAGCGATCTGAAAACTTTGGACTACTGTATGTAAAATATGGAGATCGGTTGATCAGCGAACTGATCGGGCACTTTGAACCTTTGGCGTTTAAATTTACAATTATTTACTGACTCCGGGTGAAGGGGACGAACCGCACAGGCGTGAGTTTGGTTTCAACGACTTTTCCATTCTGTTTTTCCATCAGAATCAATGTCTGTACCGCTGCAGGTGGCCCTACGGGTATGACCGATGGTCTCCACGGCAATGATCAATCCGATGAGGACAAGCAGTTTCATGGCTTGATCCGTTCCGCCACACGTGCGAGGGTCGCCGCATCCCGACCAATCAACTCGAAATAAGCAATGTCAGGGTTGAGCTGACTTCCGCCGTCAATGCGTACGAAAATCCGGTCAAGAATAGCCTCCCGGTTGTTGATGGATGTGTATACCACGTATTTTTTGCTCTTATCGCAATAGGAAAGCCGTAAGGGGTGACTTTTGTAAGCGGCCAGGCGCAATTCATAGCTCCCATTGTCGAGTTGCTTATGGCTGATGCCATAGGCCATAGTCCGCTGTATAAAATTTAAGTCCTTACGTATCCCTCCTTCCGCATAGCGTATCCAATATACGTTTATGGGTTCATCGGAGTCTACCACACTGTCTTTCATGTTAAGTTGATAGATCACCGTGTTTTCGTCCGGATCGCGTTGCAGGTAAAATAATTGTTTATTTTCGTTTGGTACGGGTAATTGATCTACGGCTACTTTTTTGTCGAATTTACTTTCCTGCGCAATCAAGCCCAATGCGGAAAAAAGAAGAATGATACTGATGTTACCTTTCAGCCGGGTATATTCCCATAGATTATTCCGCGTTGGTGGCAGAACCATTGAATAGGATCGCATAAGACACCTCCTTTTTCCAAAGATAACGAATTTTCTGGATCAAATTTTAAAAACTTATACAGGGGTTTATCGGTAGTAGATAAAATGAAAGGCTTCCAAACGGGGAGAATGAAAGCCTTTACTAACCAATTATAAACCTAAATTATGATGGTGCAAAGATAGTGTATTTTGTACACTCCCACAAGAAAAAAAATAAAATATTTTTTGGGCGGGAATCGTTTTTGCAAATCCCGCATTTGTTCTAGAAATTCGGTGCATGGTACATTCTTGGTTCAAGGTAATTCAATGGGGCGCAAAAATCCAACTTAGGGCCGTGAATGCGGTATTCATTTGTCTGGTATTGAGCAGTGCCTGTCAGCATGAGTCAAAAAGCACGGTCTCGGCCACGGATATTAGAGATAACAAAACCGATATAGATTTTCAGCAGGATACAATTCCCGATCCGCATCGTTTCCAGTTTATATTTGGTGACTCGGTGAATCGTGCGTTTTTCTGGGACCAAGAAAGTACACTACGCGAAACCGGTAGTGAGGCGTTGCGGATGGACGGGCGATCCGTGTTATACATCGAGAAAGCTTCATTGCCATTTGGGCTGCGTACCGCATTGATGGATATCGAAGTGCTTGAACTTCCGCTTTTATTGCAAGTTGATGCGTTTGATAACGAAGCGGGACAATCCTTGGAATTATTTTCTGGTGCATTAAAGGTTGAAAAAAGTTACGAATCCTCCTTTCCATCTTTGGACACCCTGCGCGCCGGCGACCTTTATATGATTAATAAAGACATCGATTTATCCGAAAAGGAGCATTTGGATGATTTCAGCATCCAACACTGGTGGGAAACTTATTCTCAATAGGCAAGCAATACTCCTAACTAATGAAAGGTTTCCAAACGGGGAGAATGGAAACCTTTACTAACCAATTATAAACCTAAATTATGATGGTGTAAAGGTAATTTATTTTGTGATAATATCAAATAGTATGCTTAATTTTTAACATTATTTTAACAAATCGACAACAATATTAAAATTTTCCAAATTCATTTTCTATCGCAACGTATCGAATCTGTCTTTTCAGTCTTCCCTTCATTTATTCGTTGTTTTTTCCGAATGCCCTAACAGTTTGTCGGGGGCCACATGATCCCGGATCAGACGCTTCAGTGCCGTTATTTCGGGGAATCCACCATCTGTTTTCCGGTCGATAACGGGGTGTCCATCTATGTATATCGTGAATTTTCCCTCGGTTTCCGAGGGGCGTAGCATTACGCCATTCAATTCGTCGTTAAATGTGGTAAGCAGCTCGGAAGCTAAATAAACGGATCTCAGCATCCAGCCGCACTTCGGGCAATATTCGATCGTGATTGTTGGTTTCATTTGGAATAGAAATGTATTGAATCACGAAGATACGCAATATTGGTAAAGGTACCTTTGTATCGGCGGGAGGAAATTTTGGTATGGGTTTTGGTTGATTCCGGAGCACATACTCATATCTAATTTCATAACATGAAGAAACTGGTTTTTACATTCCTTGTCGCAGCTTGTTTGATTGGTGCTGCGAATGCACAGAAACTAAACCTGGGAAAGGCTGCGAGCGCGGCATCCAATAGTGTTTCTGCTTTCACGTTTACCAACGAAGATGCGATCAAGCTATCAAAAGAGGCTGTAAATTGGATGGATGAACACAACGAAGTCGCCGGCCCGGATGATCCATATACCCAGCGGCTGGAACGTCTGTTTGGCAAACATCAATCCCAGGATGGGCTGGCACTGAATTATAAAGTATATTTAGTGAGTGATATCAACGCCTTTGCGTGTGCAGATGGAAGTGTCCGCGTATTTTCCTCATTGATGGACATCATGACCGATGACGAATTGCTATCAATTATTGGCCATGAAATCGGCCACGTGAAAAATGAAGATACGAAAGACGCCATGAAAAATGCATACATGAAGGCTGCTGCCATCGATGCGGCGGGATCTGCTTCCAAAACGGTACAGGCTCTTTCCGATAGCCAGTTAGGTGAGTTGGCCAACGCGATGCTTGATGCCTCACATAGTAGAAAGCAGGAATCTGAGGCAGACGAATATGCTTACGGCTTCATGAAGCAGCACGGCTACAATGTGGTGGCCGCTTACACCGCATTCAAGAAACTTGCCTTGCTGAGTAGTGGCGACACAAATGTATCGGGTTTCGAAAAAATGCTGAGCTCGCACCCGGATAGCGAAAAACGAGCGGAGGAGGTAAAAGCAAAAGCTGAAAAAGATGGCCTTTGGCAAGACCCCGGTACCGTCGAACTACCACAAACCCGATTGACGGAATAATCACCCGGACTGTGGAAAAATAGGACAACCACCCGTGAAGGATCGCTTCCGGGTGGTTTTTCGTATTTTTGCTTATATGATCCGACGAATAGCTTGCTTGCTACCGCTGTACGTGACTACCATCACTACAGCCGTGGCACAATGGAGCGATAGCACTCATTATTACATACAACTGTCTTCGACCAATTCGATTAACCGGGCGAATGCCAAAAGTGCCTATCTTTTCAATAACGGATTGCGATTTTCGATCCAGAAGGAACGGGTGCGCCTCAACTGGAGCAATAACTGGCTCTATGGCCAGCAGGATGGCAGCAAGACCAACAACGACTTCTCGTCAACGTTTGATGCAAACTTTTACCGGCCCGATAAAAAGCTGTTTTATTGGGGATTGGCCAATTACAATACGAGCTACTCCTTAAAAATTAAAAACCAGCTATTAGCAGGTGCAGGACTGGCATACAGCTTTTTTGATACCGAGACTGCTTATTTCAATCTGAGTGACGGATTTCTTTTTGATGCAAGCAGCATTCTGGAAAATGATTTGCCTATCCACTACCAAACGGTACGTAATTCCTTCCGGGTAGCTTACAAATTTGTCATTGGTTCGTTTATCGTAGTTCAGGGCAACAATTTTTACCAACCTTCGCTTTCCAAGGCTTCCGATTATAACATTCGGCTTACAAACGATATCTCATTTAGACTAAACCGCTGGCTCAGTCTTAAGGCCGCCCTTACGTATAACCGTATTAACCGTACGGATAGCGAGAATCTGTTATTTACTTATGGTGTAGCTTTTGAACGGTATTTTTAATACCCCTATTCGGGAAAAAAACCTAAAGAAGAAAGGTTCTCCTCATCCAGGATTTCATTGGCAATATGCAGTAATTGTTGGGCATCTACGGCATCTATCTGGGCGAATACCTCCGCTAATGTCTGTACCCTACCATCGTCCATCAGGTTTTTGGCGAGTGAAATAATCAGGCTCAGGCGGTTTTCTTCAGCCAACGCGATCTGCCCCTTGAATTTCTGCTTTGCCTGGTGCAATTGCATGACGCCCAATTGATGCTCGCGGAGTTTACGCAGTTCACCACGGACCAGCCGCAGCGCTTTATCCGTTTTTTCTGCGTCTGTTCCCAAATAAATGTGAAAAATTCCGGTATCCGAAAGCGGTGTATAGCTGGACTCGATGGTATAGGCAATGCCATGTTTTTCCCGGACTACTAAATTGAGTTTCGAGGTCATTCCCATTCCGCCGAGTAAGTTGTTGAGTAACAGTAATCCTACCTTGTTGGGATCGTGTACACTATAGGCCATACCACCCAGCATGTAATGGGTTTGGTTGATGGGTTTTGGTATCCGGGTTTGCAGCGGTTCCGACCTTTGCGGTGGTATCCGGTCGCGGCGACCGGAAGCCCGGCATACTTTACCCAGGGTGCGTGCAGCCAACGCAGTTACACTACGTATGGAGTAGTTACCTGTAATCCCGACGATTATTTCATGTGTTTGGTAGTTTTTACGGATAAATTCAGCAATATCGTTACGGGTAAGCTGGGTAAGGTCGGCTTCGGTACCCAATATATTATGTCCCAGTTCATGCCCTTGGAATAACTGATCCTCAAAATCATCGAGGATGGAATCTTCGGGACTGTCAAGATAAGATGCCATTTCATCCATAATGACTCCTTTTTCCTTTTCCAGCTCATGTTCAGGAAATACAGAATGGAAAAACAAATCTTCGAACAGGTCCAATGTACGCCCCAAATAGGGGGTCAGAAAAGAGGCGTGAACGCAGGTATATTCCTTGGTCGTATAAGCATTGAGATCTCCTCCCACGGATTCGAGGCGGTTTAGTATCTGATGGGTATTCCGTTTCTCCGTCTGCTTGAATAACAGGTGTTCGATAAAGTGGGCCAGTCCATAATTACCTTTCCGTTCGTCCCTCGCTCCTGCGTTGATAAGCATACAAGCATGGGATACGGGTGATGCAACCTGGTGCAGAACGATCCGGATGCCGTTGGGGAGGTGAATAAGCTCGTATTCCATAGTTGCGCAAGATAGCAAATATAGGGTTAAAAACGACCACCTCCCCGTTGGTCTCCTCCCCATCCGCCACGGCCACCTGGCCCCCCAGGGCCATCGAATCCCATACTGCCCCCCGCAAAGTTGGAGAAACGGTATGACAACGTAAGCATGAAATAACGTGCCAGCCGATTGGTACGGCTGTCGATGATGATGTTTTCTGTGACACTGCGCGATACGTTGGTTTGCTCGTTCAGCAGATCAAACGCCTGAAAACGGATCGCACCATTTTTGCCTTTGAAAAATTGCTTTTCGATATAGGCGTCGATAATCATGGGATTGGCACCGACGGAACTGGTATATCCGTTGTTGGTTGTCTTAGCCAGGTCAGCACCGAAAATCCATGTGGGCGTGAGGTTTACCGTGCCGTTTAAAGTAAGTGCCCAGGTAGATACGTTATTGTTGGCATTGTTGCGCGAGGTAACTGTATTGGTGGTGGTGTTATAAGTATAACGTATGCCCGGTGTGATCTCCAGGGTTTCTTTGGGGTTATACCGGAAGTTGACATTTTGAGAAAAAACCCAGTTACGTGCGATGTTCCGCAAGGTTTCCCAAGAAGGTGCATCCTGACCGGCTACTTGCGAAGACACATACGAAACGTTATTGTTATACATAATTATGCCGCCGAATGACAAGGTATAGGTACGGTCGGCAAAAGGTTTGGAGAAATTGTAAAATCCACGCGTATTATAAAATCCGTTGGTATTGAGGTATTCTGTGGCCTGCACCACGCCGATGGAGTCATTGAAAGATGTGGTGCGGTTGGTTACGATCTTGTCTTCAGCCAACGATCCGGTGATACCGGCGAAGAATGAATTGCCGCCGCTGATGTTGAAGTTGCGGTAAAACATCCGCAATTCATGGGTAAACTCGGCGGAAAGATCCGGATTACCTGTTACCGGCGCATTGGCATTGGAATAATCCGTAAAGGGTTGCAGCTGGGTGAAGCTCGGTTCGTTTGCCCTTCCGGAATAATTGATGTTAAACCGCTGGGTGCGGGAAATTTCATATTCTACGCGGGCGACGGGCATCCAGTTGAATCCGGTTCGATGAATCTCGATCGCGTTCCCGTCAATGTTCCCTCCTCCCTGGAGTAAATTGGGTTGGGCAGCCACGCCAAATGAATAGTTCCATTTTTCTTTCCGGTAGCGGTAGCTGAGGGTGCCGCGGTGTGTGTAGAAAGTATAGTCGTACGTCCGGTTGTTGTTGTATTCGGGGTTGTCGATAATTACACCATCGATATCGTATGCATTGGCATTGCGATAGTTGTCGTACGATGCGAAATTGAAGTCATAACTCAATTCCAGGGTGCTGTATTGCCCGAGGGGTTCGATATAAGAGAGGGTTGCACCTCCATTGAGGCTTTTGTTTTCCAGGTCGACCAAATGCTGTTGATAGACGCTATCAAGGTCCTCAATCGCCGTTTCATAGACCAGGGTGTTCAGTATACGCTCCTGATCCTGTTCTGTACTGGCGGTGTTCAATGAAAAGTTGAGGAAGATATTTCGGCCTTTATCGTTGAGCCTTCGGTTATACAGGCCGCTGGCGCCATAGTTTGGTGCATACGATTTACTGAGTTGGCGGTTTGTCAGATCATTAATCAGCTGCTCATCCTGCCGGTTTGAGCTCAATGACAAGTTATCCGCCCTGCTTTGGCGGAAGGTCAGGTTGGGCGAAAACTTGATGTAATTTTTGTCGTCAGGCTTGTATTCAATGTTCCAGCTGAAGCGGTGGTCATTTCCGATGCTGCCGTTGTTCATATTGCTGTTTGTGTAGGTGGTGCCCCCGGGAAGTGGCTCTTCGCGAAATTCATCCGTTAGCGTGGTATTGTTGGTATGGCCGAAGCTGTAGTCGCCATACATCGTCAGTTTCGGGCTGAAATCCTGACGATAGTTTACACCGATGGATTGTGTATTGGTGAGGCCATTGCTGGCTCCGGACCAGCCGCCGAACCCGGAGCCGGCTCCACCGCCAAACCCGCGGCCAAAGCTTCCTGCACCGGGGCCACGGCGGGCTCCACCGCTGCGAACGTTGAAGTCAAACAGGTTGGCATTTACGTTATTCAGGTTGCTTAATACCGAAAGTTGCATCCCTTCTTTGAATTTGCCGTATGAACCGGTTACCTGATACCGCTCATCCGTACCGCCGCCCACGCGGAAATTCCCGAAATCGCCGTTATTTTTATCCGGAGCAATTTGCAGGTTCAACACGCGCTCGGGGTCACCACTGCGGTTGCCGGTGATATTGGCCATATCGCCGTAATCATCCACAATTTGTATGCGTTCGACAATCTCTGCCGGCAGATTCTGGATAGCGGCCTTGATGTCTCCTCCGAAGAAGTCCTTTCCGTTAATGCGGGCACGGGTTACCGTTTCGCCCTGTGCCGTGACGTTGCCATCTTTATCCACTTCCACGCCGTCCAGCTTTTTGAGTGCATCGCCCACCAGTGCTCCTTCCCGTAACCTGAGGTTTTTAGTGGAATATTCCAGGGTGTCTTCTTTTACCGTAATGGGGGCAGCGCCTGTAACGGATACTTCGGCTAGCATCCGGCTGGATTCGTTGAGGCTAATGGGCAGCATCAGTTCGTTTTTGCCTCCCTCGAACGCGTACCGTTGTCGAAGCGTATCGTATCCCAGACTGGTTACCGTCAGTACAAAGCGGCTGCCCTTGATGTTATTGAAGGAAAATAGGCCTCCACTGCCTGAACTGGTCTGTGCCGAATCCTGATCGGACACCAGTTTGATGGAGGCGCCTATGATGGCTTCCCCCCGCGAATCGCTTAACGTGCCTTGTACCCGTTTGTTGGTCTGCGAAAAACCGGGCAGCACGAGGAAAAAAAATAGAGCGGCCAATAAGGCCACTCGAATAACGGTTTGTTTAGTACCTGATTGATTGAAATTAGTCATTCGTATGTTCGTAAAATATCTTCATTCTTTGGCCAGCGGTGCCAAGACCCAAACGCCGGGTTCTTCACGCGGTTTAGAGGGTGCCTGCTGTCCGTAGCTGTAGGGATAGCCATAACCGTAGCCATATCCATAGGGATATCCGTATCCCCGCCTCATCATTGCGGGCGAACTGCCACTGCCGGGTATCATGACACCGTTTATTTTTACGTTGAATGCCAGCTCTTCGCTGGCATCATCCAAGGACATCCCCAAGCGATCCAACGGTACAGCCATTTCCACGCATAATGCATCAGCCGTATCCAATGTAGCTTGGGCGTGAATGCCGTAGGTATTCTGCAAGGAGATTTGCCCATCGAGGACATCGTTGAACCGCATGACGTAAATCGCCCGTATGGCTGCCAGTGCTCCTTTGCGCATATCGTCCGGACGGTCGTCGTTGTCTGCTGACATGATCGACCGGAACGCCAGCCGGTCGGCAACCGGGAAGTAAACAGTTGGGCCTTCCCGTTTTTTCCCATCTGTATTGACCATGAAGGCAAGACCCTGTGCAAAAATCTGCATCTGCCGGTCTTTATCCACTACGCGCATGGCGATGTAGAGGTTTTCATCGTCGTTCTTGATGTGGTATCTGAACTTTTGGACGGCATGTTCATAGGTCAGCGAATCTTCCCACTCATCGAGCTTTCCATCAATTACAATACCGTTGGCCCAATCCAATGATTGCTGGATGTTCCCTTTATTGCGTTGGGCAAATACGGGACTCGCCATCATCACCATCAGTATCCCTATTTTACAAGCTTTCAAAGCCATTTGTGCTGCTACAATGTGCGTTTTTGACACCTTCATCCTGAGTAAGTTTAATTGTATAAAAATTATTACATGCGCGGTATTAAACCGGGTTCCGCATACTACAAACAAATGTATGCTTTTCATGCTGCGAAAGTGAGCATGCCGATTGTATATTGCGTGCAAGTTCCCTAAGTTTGTCTCCAGTGAAAACGAAGCAGAACGACACAATGCTACTTTCGAGGTATCAGGACATTTTGGTTGAGGCGGGGTGCGACGAAGCGGGCCGGGGTTGTTTGGCGGGGCCCGTTTTTGCGGCAGCTGTGATTCTTCCCAGCGATTTCCAACATGAGCTGCTTACCGATTCCAAGCAGTTGTCTGCGATACAGCGCGCCGAACTTCGGCCCATCATTGAAGCCAATGCGTTGGCGTTTGCCGTTGCCAGTGTAAGTCCGCAGGAAATTGACCGGATAAACATCCATAATGCTTCTTACCTCGCCATGCATAAGGCATTGGATACGTTAACCCTGAAAGCGGAATACATCATCGTAGACGGCAACCGGTTTATTCCTTATCAGCGAACGCCGCATTGCTGTATTGTGAAGGGTGATGGCAAGTATTTATCCATTGCGGCGGCGTCAATATTGGCCAAGACGTATCGCGATGAATACATGGAGGGACTTGCGGCAGAATTTCCGGAATATGGGTGGTGTCAAAACAAGGGCTATCCGACCATTCAGCACCGGAGTGCGATTCTGCAACACGGCTTCACCCCTCACCATCGACGCACATTCCGGGTAACGGACCCCCAGCTCAGCCTTTTTTAGCCGGTACGGCTTCGGTTTTTCTCCGTGTTTGCAGCCAGATAGCTGCTGCCATTCCCAATAGCAACGTGATGGAAGCGATCAGTGAAATGGTTTCACCCAAGTGGTAAGAAAGCGGTTTGAAAATGAATTCCACTTTGTGATTTCCGCCGGGCAACTGTAAAGCGCGCAGCACATAGTTGGCCCGCAGGATGGGGTATTCTTTCCCGTCCACATACGCTTTCCAACCCTTGTCGTACCATATCTCGGAAAACACAGCCAGGGCATCGTTGGGAGCCGAATATTCATATACCAGCCGGTCCGGCCGATAGGATGTCAGTTCGATCGAAGAATTTACCGGTGTACCCAGCCGCTTTTCATCCAGGAGGGATTTAAACTCTTCATTGATAAATGCCTCTTTTCGGGGATCAAACCCATTGATGGCCTGCATCTCCTCTTCGTTGTCTTTTACCAAGGTTACCTTCTCCACAAACCATGCATTACCAGCGGCTGTGTTACGGCGCTGGATGCGCTCACTGTTTTGGTTGTCATTGGTGATGAGGTAACGGGTGTTGAGCATATCCAGTATGTCTTCGTTGAGGGCACCGCTGAACTGCCGTTCGATGAGTTCCTGGTAGCGCATCAGTTTTGCTGCATGATAGCCTCCAAGGGATTTATGGAAATAAGAGGGGCGTGCATCGGCAAAAGGATTAGTCGTTAGGTCCAGTACGCGGTAGTTCGGATCTTTATCCATGAGGATGAGCTTGTCTACCTCACGTTCCCGGATAAACTGGCGGTTCACTTGTAGCTTGTCGACGAAACGGTCTTCATTCAGGTATCGTTTGTCTACTCCCCATAGGTCGATCAGCGTGAGCAAACCCAATGCGATCACGCCTGTTTGTGCTTTAAGTTTATTTTTGATAAGCAGCCATACGATTGCGAAAGTAAGAACCACAAAGAGCAGCGAACGGAAAGCGTCTGCCCGTGCCAACGCCGCACGGTCTTTGACCAACGCCGCCATTACTTCATTTGCAAAAGTATTGTCTCGCAGCTGTTGGCCATATTGCTGAATAACCGCCTGGTGGTTTGACGTTTTGAAACTCAGAAACACATCCGGCAATAAAGCGATAAGTAACACCAAGCCGCCCACACCGTATAATACGTAGAGGCTCTTTTTATCTAAATTTTTGATCTTGCTTCCATTGGTAACAATTTCATTAACCGTTAGAACGGCCAGAATCGGTATTAGTAACGAGGCGATGATTAGGATCGATTCAACGGCCCTGAATTTATTGTACATCGGAAAATAGTTGAAGAACAAATCCGATACCAGCGGAAAGTGCCTGCCGAAAGAAAGCAACAGCACCAATAAGGTGGTGCTGGCTAGCCACCATTTAAGTGGCCCCTGTACAACAACCAGCCCCAGTATAAACAGAAATACGACCCCTGCTCCAAAATACCACGGCCCCGAAGTAAATGGTTTTTCGCCCCAGTAAGTGGGTAGGTTGGCTGCAAACTGCGCTGCTTGTGCCGGATCGGCACCCTTGCTGATAACCAATTTGGCTACGTTCGATTCGGCGTCCAACCGGGTATCCCCTCCCCCCCCATAAGCATTAGGTACCAGGAAGGTCAGGCTTTCTCCCACACCTTGACTCCAATCGTAAGCATATTCGCGGCTCACACCGTTGTCTGCGCGCTGCGCGTTTTCGGTCTTCAGATTTGCCTTCCCGCGCAGGGTTTCTTTACTGTATTCGTAGGTAGGCCACAGCAGCGAAGCATTTACCGCGACTGCTAGGATGACTGCCACGGCTTGGTACACAATGGCCTTTCCAAATTGGAGCAGCCTTTTTTCTTTGATGGCGTGGTACAGCTCGATGACGACCAACACCAGCATGGCTAAAAAAAGGTAGTAGGTTACCTGGATGTGGTTTACTCGGATTTCAAGTGCCAGCGCCAGCGCCAATAATACCGTTCCCCACAGGTATTTCCCCCGGAATGCCAACAATATACCGGCCATGATCGGTGCCATGAATGCGATGGCATAAGCTTTGTTTGCATGCCCTGCTTCAATGTAAATAAAGTTATAAGAGGAAAATGCGAACGCAATGGCTCCGAGTGCGGCTAACCAAGGTTTGACCCTTAACACACAGAACAACAAATACGCACCCAGCAAGTATAGTAACACTACATCAATCGGGTGGGGAAAAAATGCTTTGAAACCATGCAATAGGTGGGTAGTCAGGTTATTGGGTAATTCGATCAATACTTGATACGAGGGCATTCCGCTGAACATGGAATTAGTCCACAGCGGCATATCTCCGTCACGGGCTTTGATATCCAGAATTTCTTTTTGTCCGGCTTGAGCTTGCAGCACATCGTTTTGATACAACACCTTGCCCTGCCAGGCAGGGGTCAAATAAAGAAAACAAATGGCGATGAAAACGCCGATGACCGCCAGGTGGATTGAATTGTTATTGAACCAGTTCTTCATGTATCCCTGTTGAGTTTCAAACACAAAGTGCCAAAAATAGGGATTAGATTTGAGATGTGGCACATCAGTGCCGATTAATTAGCAGATAATCGGAAGAACGTTGATGGTGGGTTAAAACCGATGGTCCGAATTGTGCTCACGTTGTGCCAGCAGGGTCTCCGAAGGGTTATCGATGTTGTTTTTCAGTACTTTGCTATTGGTCAGGTATTCGTCATTACCTGCATACACAAAAAGCAACGATCCATTTTTGATAGCATCGATGATCGGCTTATTCAGTTCCCTGGGCAGCGCCGGACAGCCGTAACTTCTTCCTAGCCTCCCGGTGGTACGAATCACATCTTCGCTGCAATAGTCTGCTCCGTGGATGACCACCGCCCTAGCCATCGCTTGATCATTGATGTCGGATTCCAAGCCTACCAGTCGAAGCGAATACCCATTGCCGCCCTGGTAGGTTGCATCGGTCAGATAAAATCCCAAGGAACTTTGCAGGGAACCGTGTTTGTTAGAGAATCTAGTGGCATATTTTTCTCCGCTGTTCCTGCCATGGGCAACGATCGTATGAAACAGTAGTTTTTTGTTTTTCAGATCCAATACATACATCCTTTTCTCCGTGGAAGGCAAGGTGAAGTCTACCACGGTGAGGATATCTTTGTTTTTGGCCGGGAGGGTCCGATAGCCAATCATGGCCTGTTCAAACGCCTCGTAATTAAGCAGCGATTGAAGGTGCAGACTGTCATAGAGTTTTTGGGTCTCAGACAGTTCAGAAGAATGGACAATGGAATCGACTTGCTTGGTTTTGGATAGAGTACCCCCGCTTTTCGCAGGAAATGGATCGAAACCCCAGCCGGCAACAACCGCAAAAAGTACTACCAACAACAACTTATTCATACGCACGCTTCTTTGGTTCGGGTGCAAAGTTAACAATAATATTGGATATCAAAGTGTTAAATAATATCAATCTATTACGATGATTAACGATTGAAACGTTTTGGCCCAATCGTAGATGAATTTAGCATGTGAAGAAGCGTTGCGTACGCACATGTGCGACCGGGGTACGGTTCCCAAGGAGGCACTGTATTCGATGATGCGTGCGTTCGGGTTTTGGGTGGGTACACCATGAATGTACCCTCCGTTGGTGAAACGGCTGGCATACGGTGCATATCCCTGTATGGTTTTTGTGCCGTCTTTCAGGTATAACATCTTGGGTTTCTTTTCCTGGAGCACAAAGATGCCTGTAGGCGTTTCCTTTGAGTAAGGAGGCTTATGCATTCCGGATGTGGCTGGATTCATGCTCCGTATCCGCCAGGACGTTTCTTCCGAACGTTCGATCGTGCAGATGTTTTGATTGGTTACGTCTACCACCACGACGTGGTTAAACGCTACCGTATCCCCAATGGTCTTTACGTAACGTTTCGGCACTTCCCAGGTTCCTTCAAAAGACAGGCCTGCAACTTTGATCATCGGAATCGTATCGCTGCTCAACAGTTCGACCAATGATCCATCCCGTCCGTATAGCACTGGAACATCGTGATTCCCCTCCTTATACAGCGGAACGGATTGATAACGCTCGGTACCCAATGTATCTGAAACACGTTTATAGGCATTCCGGAGATAGTTGCCTACTACAGGTGCTTCACCGTTTTTATTTTTATAATTCTGTAATACGGCATAGTGCTTTTTTTCCCGCTGAAAGTTGTCAATGAAGGCTAACTTTTCTTTGATTTTATCCCATTGAAAGACACGGGTTGTGTCTTCATATGGATACTCATCCGCTAATGTATAATTGTCAAACGCGAAATCTTTGGTGAGCTTGATATCAGCCGCTGTGCGGGGGCGCTTACGCTCTTCCTCTTCGGCTTTTTTTACTTGCTCCAATGAGTCAGCTTTCCGCTTTTCCGCTTCTTTTTGTTGGGTGGCTCGCTCGTTGCATGAAAAAAGAAACAGCACAACGGGAAAAATGATCAGGTATCCTGCTAATCTCATATGTGGCTAAATGATTGTTTAATTGTATTCGGTCTCATTGCCTTAAAAGACCAGACACTGAATCATTAAACAGCAAAATCACGGAAGAGTTTGTACCGGTTACCTGTATTGTTAATTCCTGTAGTAATTTTTCTATTTTGAGAATATTTTCTATATTTACCAAGTTGTTGCTAGACCACTATCTAAATCTGTGTTTATGAAAAAGACCAAGTATCCATTCCAAGACCTGTCATGGGAAGATTTACCAGAAGAAAGATGGAAAGATATTCCCCGGTTGAAGGGGCATTACCAAATTTCCAATAAGGGAAGGGTGCGCAGGGTGGCGCACTACCGGATATCTCCTCGGGGGGGCCGTATACCGGTACCCAATTTAATGTTGTGTCAGCAAGCCAAGTCAACCTATAATTCGTTTACGCAAGACTATCGATTTAATTTACGTTTTTCAGCCACGGTAAATAAGAGCCGCCACTACATTACCACCGCCCGCATGGTTTATCATTGCTTTGTGGAAGCGTTTGACTTAGCTGATTCCCGCTTGGTTGTGCTATATAAAGACGGTGATTCCTTAAATATTTGTGCCGAGAATCTTGAGTTAAGTAATCCGAGCGAAAAATTTGCACGGATGATCAAGCAAAACCGATGGAAAAACTCATTTGCCGAATTAGATCAAGCAGCCAAACAGGCCATGCGGCAAAAAGCAAAGCAGTATTATGCCCAAACCGGTGTGCACGAAATCAGCCAATACGATTTGAATGGGAATTTCATCCGTACGTATCCGGATGCATCGGAAGCGAGTAAGGCGGTAAAAATAAGTGCTTCACACATCAGTTCCGCAGCCAAGAATCGGGGTACGTATACGGCCGGAGGTTACATCTGGCGACGTGGAAAGTCATCTCAGGTTGATATCGCTGAACTGATGAATATGCCGGGCATCCACTTAAGTCCGTTAGCAAAAAACCTGAAACGCATCGGGCAATATAATCTTCAAGGCAGCCTGATTCAGACCTATGCCACCATTGCGGAGGCGTGTGCGGCGCTGGGGATGAGTAGTTCATCCAGCTTACGTGCCGTATTAAATGGCAAGCGGCATACGTGCAAGGGCTATATCTGGCGACGCGGCGATGCCGCCCGTATTTCAGTAAATGGTATTGCCTCCGGCCGATCCCTCCGTTTGTCCACCCTATCGGCGGAAGCCCGGAAAGTCACCCAGTATAACTTTGATGGGTTCCGCCTGCAAACGTTCAGTAATGTACACATGGCCAGCAGGGAGACGGGTATCAACCGTTCTACCATACAGCGGGTATTGAGTGGGAAATACGTGACGGGCGGAGGCTATCTATGGCAATACGGTGAGGCGCTGCACATGGACCTGCGGCCGCTGAAAAAACATCCGCGTTTTGAACAATCCAGACTCGGTGTGTATAGGAAAGAAAAAAGAGAGCAGAATAAACGAAAGAAAAAAATCCGGCAGCATCAGCCACATTGAATCGCTTATTCTCCTTTTTGGATTAAGCGGGTGATGTCCTTCAGTTCACCAAACAATACCAGGATATCACCTTCGGCCAATACCGTATCGGAATGGGCGATGCCCGTCGCTTCCCGGTTCACCTTGGTTTTCCCATCTTCCAGCTGTTCGGTGGATTTGATGGTGGTTAAGACAATCACTTTGTATTTGTTGGTGAGATTCGCCTCTTTCAGTGTAAGGCCTATATATTTTGCGGGTACTTTGGTCTCAATGATGCTGTATCGTTCAGAGACCTTGAAAGAATCGACAATATCCAGGTTATCTAAACGCATAGCGAGCCGGGCGGCAGATTCTTCTTCCGGCATAATATACTCGTCAATATCCATCGCCTCCAAAACCGTTTTTTGCAAATCCGATACCACACGCCCGATGATGCGTTTTACACGCAGCTGTTTAAGCAGGGCAGTTGTAAGAAGTGACGCGCCTTCGTCTTCACCAATGGCCACGATCGCCGCGTCAGCATCTTTGAGCGGTAAGGCGCTCATGGCGTCGGCATCCGTGCTATCCATTCGCACGGCATGCGTGATTTTTTCCTTCAATTCTTCCACCTTGCTCATCCGGTTGTCTGCACCAATCACTTCGTGGCCGAGTTCAGTAAGGCGAATGGCCAGTGCCCGCCCGAAATTTCCCAAGCCCAATACAATGTACTTCATGACAATAAATTCAAATCACCTAACAAGTCCCCACATTTATTCCTACTAACTAAAAGAGCACCTTCTCTTGGGGATATTCATAGCTTCTGTTTTTTACATTTTTGATCAGTGCCACCAACAGCGTAAGCAGTCCTACACGACCCATGAACATGCATCCGATGATAATGGCCTTACCCGCCGCACTCAGCTGTGGGGTGATGCCTAAACTCAGCCCGCAGGTTGCGTAAGCGGAGAAGCTTTCAAACGTAATGGGCAACAATCCCAGGTGGCCGTCGGTAATCGATAAAGCAAAGACAGTGGTTCCCACGGCAAAAATGGATAATACAATAATGGCAAACGCCTTGTTGACGGAATCCGGTGCAACATGCCTGCCAAAAATCTCCAGCTTATCCTTACCCCGTGCGAGACTGACAATATTCAATATTGCTACTGCAAATGTGGTTGTTTTGATACCTCCACCTGTTGATCCCGGTGCGGCGCCGATCCACATGAGTAAGGTAGCTAGCATGATGGTAGGAAACGACAGCATGTTCATGTCCACCACGTTGAATCCTGCGGTACGGGAACTATTACCCATAAAAAATGCGGCAATCCACTTACCCCATAACGTGGGATGCTCCTGAAGGGTATTTCCATATTCTAGGATAAATGTCAGTACCGTTGAAACAACCAATAGCATACCGGTCATCCATATAACCAGGCGTGTGTTGAAATTAATAACCCATGCCCGATACACATAAGGTTTATTGGCAATCAGCTTCTGAAAGAAGCTGATGACCCACCGTTTGGCAAAGGTGTATACATTGAATACGATTCCAAAACCAAAACCTCCGGCGATGAACAAACATGCTACAACCAATTGGACACCGTAATTGTAGCGGATGGAAGCATGGTACAGACCGTCAGTCACCGTGGAGAATCCGGCGTTGCAGAATGCGGAAACAGCATGAAAAACGGCAAAAAAAACACGGTCTCCATTGGATTCGAAATCGGATGCTTCTGTGCCGAAAAAGATGAATACCGCGCCGATAGCCTCAAAAAGCAGGGTGAGAAAGATAATCTTTAGCAGCGTGTTGATAACGGATGCAACTTTGTTCTGGCCGAGAAATTCACTATACATTAACTGGTTCTTGTAAGAAAAGCCGCCACTGAAAAAATATCCGAAGAATCCCGTAAAGGTCATAATTCCCAAACCGCCCAACTGGATCAAAATTAATAATACGGTATGCCCAAAGGGCGAAAATGTAGTAGCTACATTAATAGTGGACAAGCCTGTGATGCATACGGCACTGGTGGCCATAAACAGTGCGTCGATAAACCGAAGGGAATGTTCAGCTCCGGCCTTAGGCAGCATGAGCAACAGCGTGCCGATAAAAATCAGAAAGAGAAAACTGATAACAAATAAAATCGTCGGATTGAAGTAAAAATTATCGAAAAACAGGCTGCTTTTGGAAAGTTCGGTAAGAAAGACAGCAAAAATACCCAAATACAGCCACTCCGGCTGTCTGAGGAAATTAAAGAAATCGTTGCTGCTACTACGGCCGATGGTGACCAGCATAAAATAGATGATAAGTGCCATACCTCCGTAATGCGACACGGAAATCTGACGCTTGGCAGCAATTGCTAACGTAGTCCGGACTAAACTCAGGAAAAATAAACCATAGAATGTCCAGGGGATGGATGATTCGAAATAACGCCCGGTAACCTCATTGGTGTTATAACCGATATGGAACAGGACAGCTAAACAGCAGGTCAAGCTGATGTACAACATCACCCGGTCTACCGTTTTTTCCCGGTATTTAAAAATGTATCGGAGGTCGCTAAGCATTACCGGGCTACCAGTTCAATCTCGTAAAGTTTAGGCCAATTTTTGCCGGTTATAAAAAGCCGCTTACCTTCCCGTTCATACGCGATGCCATTAAGCTCATTGTCGGATTCCTTTTTGTCGGGGTAAATACCGATGAGATTGATCTCTCCTTCGATTGCTCCGGTATCCGGGTTGATGATGACGATGATATCTTTGGTGTACACGTTAGCGTATATTTTACCATCAATGTATTCGAGTTCATTAAGGCTATCCATAGGGCCCTTGTCGTTGTATACTTCGATGAATCCTTCTTCGACGTAGGTATCCTTGTTGAGAAAATAAAGCCGGCTGCTGCCATCGGATTTGATGAGGCGCTTTCCGTCGTAGCACAGCCCCCAGCCTTCGGAGCTTCGTCCGTAGTTAAACTCCGCGGTTTTGGTTAAGGTATTCTTATCGTAAACAAAGCCGACCTTTTCCTGCCAGGTAAGCTGGATCAGCTTATCGCCAACGATGGAAAGCCCTTCACCGAAGCTGTTCGGGCTTAAATCGGTCTTTTTCAGTATCTTGCCGGTTTTATAATCGACCTGGCGGATAGAGGATCTGCCTTGTTGGCCGGTACTTTCATAGAGGATACCTTGATGATCAAATTCCAGTCCTTGGGTATACGCTTGGGGGTCGTGTGGATATTCCTGAATGACCCTGAAACCATAGCGCTTGGGTGAAGGGGGTACCACCACGATGTTGCTGTAGGCGACCTGCTCTTCTCCGCCATGATAGAGCTTGGCACTGAGTGTGCGGCTGCCGAAGGGTGCTTTTTCGGTATCCAGGGAAACCGGTGTGCTGTCGGTTTTCCGGGCTAATACTTCTCCATCTATGGCATAGATTACGGAGTCAAATGACGAGATTTCGGAGGGAAACACTAACTTCAGCGGAATAGACTCGCCTTTTTTGACGAGCGTGCCTGCTTCGGGCGTGTCAAACCGGAATTTCGATGCTTTCTTTTGTGTATTGCACGATGCAATAAACACAAGTAACACCAAAGGGAAGTAAATTATTCTATTCATAATCGCAAACTTAGTTATTCTGATTTGCCGCACAAAGCGACAACATAAGCTACCCGCCTGACGCTAGGCAGCTGCAATGCAATTAACCCGGCCAAAAGGCATCTCTTATTAACCGTGTATTATACCGGTTATTTTCTTTTGAGTACAGGATGGATACGACGTCAAACCGGATCTCTCCACCGTATCGGTTGGCAGCGATGTACTGGTTGGCTGCACGTACTAATTTCGCTTGTTTTGCAGCATCGACAAACTCATATGGCATACCGTAAGCAGCGTCTGCCCGTGTTTTGACTTCGACAAAAACAAGAATATCCCGTTCTTCAGCAATGACGTCTATCTCCAGGTTTTTGTAACGCCAGTTCCGGCAACGGATCCGATACCCCTGCTGTTTCAGCAGCTGTACTGCCACCTCTTCTCCCTGTATGCCGGTTTGTAGCGAATTCGACATTTATTTAATTACAATAGTGCCTAGTTTATCAGCTATTAGCTTTGATACATCTTTGAGTTTTTGATAATTTGCCAGCATTACTTCCATATTGGCCTCGTCGGTTTCTGTCTTCAGTTCCTCCCTGATGCGAAAGATTTGTTGTTCGACTTTTCGTTTTTTAAGGCGATAAATGGCTCCGTATACCAGATCTTCCAAGCGCTCTGACTCATGAGAAACATAGATCTTTCGTTTTTCGTCGTTCCAATTGGGACTAAGGCTGTATTTGATGGCGAGTAAATCGATCGTTAGATCCGCAATTTGCCGGTTGGGATGGGTGATAAATATCCGCTCCTCGGGTAGTTCCTCGCGTGCTATGTATTCCCTGTAAATATGGATTATCGAGCGGCATGCCGGATCGTCAAACGAAGTATCTGTAAGTCCGCTCAACAGAAGTGGAGCAATGGGGATGTCGCCACTGCTTTCCCAGGTTGCGGGCTGGTTTCCGTAGTGAAGCAATATACGGACAATTTCACGTTCCTGCAATACATCCGACGAAATACCCTCCCCCGGATTGTCGCTGTCTACCGAGGGTGTGAATGCAGGTGCATCTGGCTGGGAAGGGATGGGATCTGGCTTCCGGTCGGATTTCTTCGCCTGGCCGATGCGGATTTTATTGAGCTCTGCAATGAGAAGCCGCTCTTCGATTTCCAGCAGGGAACTGCATTCCCGAACGAATACCGAGGCCTTGATCGCATCCGGGATCAAGGCGATGCTGGCGACTACCTCGTGGATTACTTCCGCCCGTTTAATGGGGTCGTTGCCTGCATCGCGTAGCAATACATGGGTCTTATAGAAAATGAAATCTTGCTGGTGCTCGGCGATGTATTGTTTGAATGCGGCAGAGCCGTAACGTTGTACATACGAATCCGGATCATTGCCATCGGGAAAAAGCAGCACTTTTACATTGAGGCCTTCCTCCAGCAGCATATCGGTACCACGCAGGGAGGCTTTGATGCCAGCCTCATCGCCATCATAAAGGATCGTTACATTTTTTGTATAACGTGAGATGAGCCGTATCTGTCCGGAGGTAAGCGACGTGCCCGATGAGGCGACCACGTTTTCGACACCGGCTTGATGCATCGAAAGTACATCGGCATACCCTTCCACCAAATAACAGTTGTCTGCGTCCAGGATGGGTTTTTTGGCAAAGTATAGCCCATAGAGCACATCCGATTTATGATATACTTCGCTTTCGGGCGAATTGACATATTTAGGGACCTTTTTGTCTGTTTTCAGGGTTCGGCCACCGAATCCGAGTATCCGGCCGGTAAGATTGTGGATGGGAAACATGACCCGTCCGCGGAAGCGGTCATAGGCGCTTCCGTCTTCCTTGCGTATGATGAGTCCCGTTGCTTCCAGAAATTCATCTTTATGCCCGTCTGCCTTCGAACGGTCATAAAGTGCGGTCCAGGCCTCCGGCGAATACCCCAATTCAAACTTGCGGATGATGTCTTCCCGGTAGCCCCGCTCTTTGAAGTAATTGAGGCCAATGGTACGGCCTTCTTCGGTATCCCATAATGTTTCCCTGAAAAATTTACCTGCCCAGTTGGTAACGATAAATAAACTCTCGCGCTTGTCTTGTGCCGCAACCTGCTCGGGTGTACGCTCGCTTTCTTCGACTTCTATGTGGTATTTCTGGGCAAGGTACTTGAGTGCTTCGGGATAGGAGTACTTCTCGTGCTCCATTACGAATCGCACCGAATCGCCCCCGGCACCGCATCCGAAGCATTTGTAGATGCCCTTACTTACCGAGACATTGAACGATGGGGTTTTCTCATTATGAAACGGGCAAAGACCAATGAGCGAGGTTCCCCGCTTTTTTAAATCCACAAAATCACCCACTACTTCTTCAATACGGGCAGTATCCAATATTTTATCGACAACCTCTTGCTTGATCACTCCACTCTTGATTTGGTAAGGTAAAATTAACGAATAAGGGATAAGTAGCAAGGACATTGGCAAAATATTCCATTTTGTAGTTGACTAACGACAAAGGATTAAACTTCCAATCGGTTAATTTTCTATTTTTGCCGCACAAAGAGGCACCGGAGGGTTGTCATTTTAGTCTGAAAATTATGGAAATCAAGAATATCTGTTGCATCGGTGCGGGTTACGTTGGGGGTCCGACGATGTCTGTGATCGCCCAGCAATGCCCGCACATCACGGTCACCATCGTGGACATCAACGAGCAGCGTATCGCCGCCTGGAACGATGCGGATCTGTCGCGTCTTCCGGTGTACGAACCGGGGCTTGCCGAAGTGGTGGGCGAAGCCCGGGGGCGGAACCTGTTCTTCTCGACGGACGTGGACGGGGCCATCGCCGGGGCCGACATGGTGTTCATCTCGGTGAACA
>Ga0182746_1000140_pt1 | contig 126666 bp, 132 predicted proteins | sample eDN3rd30CBELigOP_FD_128881 | JGI IMG/M metagenome (GOLD analysis project Ga0182746, IMG submission 128881) | Enriched Organic Plus compost microbial communities from Emeryville, California, USA - eDNA 3rd pass 30_C BE-Lig OP (version 2) (version 2) ...
CGTCTTATTGCTGCTGAACGATTTCACCGGATCCGTCGGCGTCTCAACCTCCGGCTCCTCGGGTGTCTCCGGGTCATCGCCCGTAACCACGGCCGCGTTGCGGATTGATTCAACTCCCGTCAGATTCCTGGAGACTTTTGCCTGGAACGTAACATTAACCAGCGATCCAGCAGGCACCCACACATCCCAAGTGACGGTATTGGTTGCGGCATCATAGTTACCTTCGTTTGAAATACTACCTCCAACTAACGTAGTATGGTCAGGGATCTTATCGGTAATTACACGTTGAATATCCCGGTCATAAGTACTTGAAACGGAGATCGTATATGTCAGGATTTCGTCGGCTTGTGCCCGATGATCGTTATTCTCATCTACAACTTCCTTTTTACTGATAACCGAACAATCGTCCCTAACGCGGATTGTCCGGGTCTCTCTTGCTTCGCACCCGTTGTCATTTGTTACTACATAGGTGATTTCAACTATTCCCGAGGCCAATGCAGTTAACAATCCGTTCTGATCTATTGAAGCGACTAATTCGTCACTAACGAGCCAACTGCCTCCGGGACGTTCAGCACGCATTTCTACAGTTGAACCGGGACAAAGTTCATTCACTCCTTCGAAAGCAGCATTGGGCTTGGGAAAAACTGTAATTGTAAAAGACTTCGGTTTTCCCTCACAACCATATTCTGTTGTGGGTACAACAGTAACTACTGCTGTTTGATTTTCATCTGTTGCATTAACAGCTACAAACCTTATTGTGCCGGTGCCTGATGCTTCTATACCAATTTCACTGTTATCGGCACTCCAATTGTAGCTTGAAATCCCACCCGATATATCGCTAAAATCAATATCCACTTCGTCTCCCGTGCACACTTCCAAGTTTTCTGCACCTGTAAAATCAAAACAATCGGATATCGAGATACCAAATGATATGTCATCAAATACGGGAGTGCCAGCGATTTCACATGCAGAAGTTCCGGCACTATATTCCTTGATAAAGGAGGTATTAATCTCGCTTCCTGTCAGCAAACCTTTTGCAGATAACCTGCCATCAATTGAGACAGTTGGATTGCAGGTTTTATCATTTGCCTTTATTTCGGCACAATCTGATAAAATCACGCGGTAGGTCATGTAAGCGACGGCATCTAGTGGGTTTTCCGGCAGCACAATATCGCCAATATCCCAAACCAATGTATTCCCAATTACATCGGCAGTTCCCTGTGAGACTTCAACGGACTCAATTGTTACAAAATCAGGAATCGGTATTTCCACTTTCCCATCCGATGCCGCTTCGGTACCTACATTCTTCAATTCCAACAGGAAATCTAATTCTGAACCTGCGGTAAACATCCCTGAGGCCGGCATAGGGGTGACCATCTGATTGATTGGATGCAGATCGGGCTCATATGCATCCACCGCGAATGCCAAATTAAATATTACATAATTATCACCATTCGTACCATATTCAAAACTCGCAGTTGTTTGATTATTATCGACAAATTTATTATTATCATTAGACACATGGAATGTCGCGATGTCCACCCCGGCATTATCTTCTAATTCGGGAAATCTAGGACCCTCGGTGAGAATGGAAGAATTAAAGAAATTATAGCTGTCATTATTGCTATGTTGTAATTCTTCATATACTCCTGTTTCAGTATTCTTCATCTTGAAGTAGTCACCCCAATCCACCTTATCGCCTTCTCCAGCCATTATGCCAAGCTTTAGGTTAACCGGACCGCTTTGGGTAGATTGGAAGTCATCGATGTCAATGATGAATTGGTTTTCAGGGGAATTTGCTCCCTGAACGAATGCAAAACCGTCGTAGACCAACACATATCGTGTATTCATTAGTGGATTTTCGTATACAACAACTAATCCCCATCCACCGTAATACCCGACACCTAACCCCCCATAGTCAGCAGAGGCTGTTGTTGCAATATCGGCGGCGTAGTACACACCCTCACCATTAGACTTCAAGTAGTCGGTTACATCTGCGTAACCGACATACATACCACGACTATTGTTTGCATCGTTAGGGTCACCTTCTGGAAATAGAATACCGTCCGCCGTCACATCAACATAACTGTCGCCGTCTTTCTTAAATTTGATTCTATCTTTTTGAAATCGGTTCGGAACTATGGTTCCGTCCGGCAGCACTGCATCCACAAAATTGTTTGGAGAAGCACTGCGCCCTGCCCAATAAAGCCCAGCGTATATTACATTTGTACATGAGCTAAGCGCTCCATTTTCAGCGGAGAATACTAATGTAGCTCCCGAAGAGTTTAATGTCTCGTTATCGTTATCTTCATCGATGAATACCACGCCGTCGCCGTTGTGGGCAACTTCAGTTCCATCCGTTCCCTGGGCAAGTCGCACAATCGTATTTCCGATCATGGTAAAATCACCTCTGATGATAGGTGATTTGAATTTGGGATCAAAATTAACTTTCACTTGAGCCAATATGGGATTGCAGACCACTGACAATATCAGGATGCAAGCCAATGTACATGCTTTAAACAACGAATGTAGGTCGAAACTTTTCATGTATTTTTGAGTAAATGTTATTTTTGATGGTTAAACCATTTATATATTCACAAGTGATGTGCAGCAAAAGGAGTAAATTCCGATGTGTTGAACAACTTGGCGTACATGAACGGCAGGAAAATGTATGTGAACAGAAAATCCTGTAGAAGAAAAACTACAAAGGAAGGTTACCGAAAAATCTTCCAAATGGCAATAAGGTCGGAAATAGTTTTAGCACCCGTTTTTTTATAAATTCGCTTTTTATATGTACTGACGGTTGTATCTTTTAAATTCATCTTTCCACCAATTTCCGTCAGCGACTCTCCTGTGACGAGTAGTTCTGCAATTTGCGATTCGCGCTTAGACAATGCGTAAAATGGATTGTCTATATTCTTTTGGTAGTCGGCCGATGGCAATGATTTATCTTTTCGCTTTCCTAAAAAGACATCACCACGAAGTGCCGTCTTGATTGCCAAAACAATATTCGCTATATCCGCTTTTTTGGGTAAAAAACCGTTGGTACCAAATGCGAGGTATTTGGGCCCATATACCGCTTCGTCGAGCTCGGAGAAAATAAGTATGCGGGTTTGTGGACTTATGGATTTAATGTGCTTTACTGTACCCAATACATGGGTGCTGTCACCGATCTCTGCATCCAAAACGACTAAATCATATTTTTTTTTGGGTAAGTCATTGAGCGCTGCCTGAAAATTCTGGGCTTCGCCGATAGCTGATAGGGGAAAATGTTGCTGTACTAACCATTTCATGGCGACACCGACAATTTCGTGACTGTACGTCAAAAAGATATTATGTTTCATGCTGCTAAGCCCGTTGTCAATCTGATTTGGCTCAAAATTACGTGGTCAAACAGGGACAAAAAAGCAATTGCATGCAAACAACAAAAAAATGTATATGAACGACAAAAATACGACAAATAAAAACCGCGCCTTTTTAAGACGCGGTAGATATTTCCGATTTATTGCAAACAAAAGAATGCCTATTAGAGATATGTAGACATATCCACAAACGGCTATTTTAATAAGAGATATCTAACAAACTGCCTAAGGGTAACACCACACCATTTTTAAGCTGTAAGGAATCCTCAGTAAGTGTCCAAACGGTTGTTTCCACTCGCTTGGGTCCATCCAATGTTTGAAAAGTAATGACAGCCTTAGATTTAAACTCGTTCCCTAACCGCAAGGCACCTCGTAATTTATCCTGCAGCTCCATTGAATGGTCTTCCGATGCCCGTGTTAATTTATACTTTGGAATGTCTTCCTTGGGTATTAATTTTGCACTTATCATATTGATTGTTTATTTCGATAAACAATACTACTAAAATACCCGTGGAATCACAACCACGGGTATGAAAAATTGCAGTTACATGATCTCAATAATTGAATTTTTCGTTTAGGTAGCCCATGCCTTGTCTCCCTTTTTATAGGGATAATCGCCATCGAATCTTCCGGGAACTTGTACATAGCGCAGCGCCTTGGTTGCGCCCAATTCTGATGTAAAGAAACCAAGTAATGTTAACTGCTTAAATAGGTTAAAATAGTGATTGGGATCTTTGCTGTCCTTATTTTTCTGATAATCCTTCGCTTCCCTATCAATTGCATTCAGCAACTCAGTACGTTCCGTCGCGCTCAATTCCTGAAACTTCTTGCCGAATTTCGCGTTAGCCGCATCTTCTATCTTACCTAAGCCGTCAATAAAGACATCCTGTTCTTCCTTCGTGTAGCAATCTCTTACCATAACCGGGATAAATGCGCCTACACCTGCCTCTTTCGCTCCCGGGCTACTCGTTGGTGGCAATATGGTATCCGCTACATCACCGAGAAAATCCACGGTTTCAGGATCAAATAAGCCTTCTACATTTTTGGATGCAGTACGTGTGCATCCTTCCAGAAATAAATTGGCACCGACAACAGCTCCTCCCATAATCCATGCTACCCTTGCCAAAGCTTCTCTTCTATTCATGCTTCTTTGTTTTTAAAGTCCAATTAATATGCGCATATCACGCGCATCATAGGTTCCCCTTTTTCAATTCTTCCGTCGCGAAATTTACGGCACGAGCGGTTAAAGCCATATAGGTAAGCGACGGATTTACGCATGATGCCGATGTCATACAGGCACCGTCTGTTACAAATACATTCAATGCATCCCACACCTGATTGTTTCCATTCAATACCGAGGTTTTGGGATCTCTTCCCATCCGGGCTGTTCCCATTTCATGAATACCTTGGCCAAAACCGTATCCATTATCGTAGGTAGATACATCCTTTACACCGGCCGCTTCCAGCATTTCCGCACAATCGTCCATCATATCCTTACGCATCTTATGCTCATTTTCCTTGATTTCCATGTCCATGGCCAATACGGGCAGCCCCCATTTGTCTTTTACTTCTTTATCAAGGGAAATGCGATTCTCATGGTATGGAAGGGTTTCTCCAAAAGCTGTAAAGCCTACGGACCAACTACCCGGCTCACACATCGCGTCTTTCCATTCACCTCCGATACTCATTTCAGCAATTTCTCCGCTCCAACGTCCCCTGCTTGCTGATCCCTGGTAACCGAACCCACGGACATAATCACGTTTATCATCACCGACATTACGGAACCTGGGAATGTACAGTCCGTTGGCACGGCGCCCGTAATAATATTTGTCTTCATATCCTTCCACCCGTCCCCCTGCTCCGCAACGGAAATGATGGTCCATGGCGTTGTGTCCTAACTCACCACTGCTGCTGCCCAATCCACCTTCCCATACATCGGTGGCTGAGTTCATTAAAATCCACGTAGAATTGAATGCAGATGCACAGACAAATACAATCTTTGCAAAGTACTCATAGGTTTGATTCGTTTCCGCATCAAGCACTTCTACACCTTTGGCTTTCTTCGTGTCTTTATCGTAGAGGATACGTGTTACAATAGAAAACGGGCGAAGTGTAAGGTTGCCCGTGGCTACTGCGGCGGGTAGCGTAGATGACTGAGTACTGAAATAGGCACCAAAATTGCAACCGAGCCAGCATTGGTTCTGGTATTGGCAGTTCACACGCCCTTCATGGGGCACGGTAAGATTGGCCACACGTCCCATAATGAAATGCCGTTTCCCTTTGTAATGTTCTTTGATTCGGGCGGCCAAATCCTTTTCAACCACATTCATCTGCATGGGTGGAAGAAAATCTCCATCAGGCAGCACCTCCAATCCATCCCGGTTACCACTGATACCCGCCCATTTCTCCGCATAGCTATACCAAGGAGCAATGTCCTTATAGCGGATGGGCCAATCTACACCATGCCCGTCCTTCAGGTTTGCCTCGAAATCCAAATCGCCGAGTCGGTAGCTCTGTCGTCCCCACATCAATGAGCGCCCCCCTACATGGTATCCCCGGTACCAGTCAAAGCGCTTTATTTCGACATACGGGCTTTCCTTTTCATTGACCCAGAAGTCAAGATTTTTTTCATTCAACGGATAGTCCCTGCTCAAAACAGGATAGTCTTCAATCATCTGTTGCGTGCGCCCGCCCCGGTGCGGAAATTCCCACGGATGTTTGGTTGCTGCATGATAATCTTTTACGTGCTCCACATTCCGACCACGCTCCAACATAATGGTTTTCAGCCCTTTCTGCGTCAGTTCTTTCGCTGCCCATCCCCCGCTGATTCCTGATCCGATAACAATCGCATCATATACATTATCTGCCATAGTTTGTTATAGTTTTGTTTTAGTTTTATTAGTCAATGCTTTTGCTACCTAAAGGTATAATATATGACGTTATTATTCAAATTTTATTATTGTCCATTATACCGATGGCTTTGGTTTGGTTGGCTCATTCTTGAAGAATTTCGCAAATAGGAACAGTACCACCGCGGCAATGACGGCGGGAACCAGCCAGACATTTTGCCAAAAGGGGGCATTTGTAGGAGCTGTCTGGTAATATTCACTGACAAATCCAGCTACCCAGAATCCGATTAATTGCCCCACACCGTACGTTGCAAGTGTTATTAAGCCCTGCGCGGAACTCTTATACCGCTCGCCAGCTTTTGCATCCGTATAGATCTGACCGGACACAAAGAAAAAATCATAGCATATACCGTGCAACGCGATTCCAAGAATCAACATGTACGAGAGTTCTCCTGCATTTCCGTACGCAAACAGCAGATAGCGTACCGCCCAGGCCAACATCCCCAGCATAATGGTATTTTTAAATCCAAATCGACTAAAAAATACAGGAAGCAAAAGCAGGAAAAAAGCTTCTGAAAACTGACCGATCGTCATCTTGCCGGTGGGATTCGCCAGTCCCGTTTCAGTTAGAAATTGATTGGCATATTGGTAATAGAAAGCCAGTGGGATGCAGATCAGGACGGACGACAAAAAAAACATCAAAAAGTTTCGATTGCCCAGCAGCTTTATTGCATCCAATCCCAATATCTGTGATAGATTGCTTTTCTCTTCTGCAGACCGCTTAGCCGGAGGGGTCTTGGGGAGGCCGAAACTAAATAAGCCCAATACAAGCGAAGCAACACCGGCCATCAAAAAAGTATTTTTCAACATTCCCTCTCCTGCATCCCACTTGAAGACATAGCTAATAGATAGCCCCGCAACAATCCAACCGATGGTACCAAAAACCCGTATGGAAGAGAATTGCTTTTCCGGATCGGAAATCTGCCGAAAGGAAACGGAATTGACCAATGCCAGTGTAGGCATGTATAAAATCATATATACCAATACATAGGGATAAAACATACCCACGCTGGGCGCAGTGTACATCTGATACATCAAAAATGCGCCGATCAGATGCAGTATACCCAAGATCCGCTCTGCATTAAAATAGCGGTCCGCAATCAGCCCGATAATAAATGGGGCTACAATCGCTCCCAACGATTGGGTAGAAAATATATTGGCTTTTTCCAGCTCTGATGCATGAAGGTTCTGACTCAGAAACGTACCCAACGTTACAAACCATGCTCCCCAAATAAAAAATTCGAGGAACATCATAAAAGAAAGTTTGATTCTTATGGTCGTCTTCATCCGCTATTGCAGAAAATTATCCACTTCTCGGTATGCAGCGATCAGTTTTACTTCGCCCTCTTTGCCGTCTACAGATTTACCATGCTCCATCCCTACCACACCCCGGTATCCTTTATCATAAATGTGCTTAAACAAATTTTTATAATTGATTTCACCGGTCGTAGGCTCACGTCTTCCCGGATTATCTCCGGTTTGAAAATAGGCAATCTCATCCCAGCAACGGTCAATATTAGCGATTAAGTCGCCTTCGTTGCGTTGCATGTGGTAAACATCGTACAAAATTTTGCAGGAAGGGCTATTTACGCCTTTACAGATCAGGTATGTCTGCGTGGAAGTACGCAGGAAAAGGTCAGGGGTATCACTCAGGGGCTCTAACACCATTATGATCCCGTGTGGTTCCAATATTTCGGCACCGCGCCTTAACGCTTCAATCACATTTGCCGTTTGGATATCCAACGGTAGGTTGCGTGCAAAATCTCCCGGTACAACCGTGGTGAATTTACCCCCGCACCGTTTTGCTAACTCGACAGCTTGGCGGCATCCTTTCAAAAAAATATCCACATATTCTTGCTTCCCAGCCGTTAAGGTATTGGCACCGTTGCCCCCTTTGTCAAGGACAAACACACCCATGGACATTCCCAGCTTGGCCAATAGCTTGCCTATTTTCTCCTGTTCGGCTACCGAGCGCCCTGAAAAGCCATTGTCTTCAATTCCACGGAAACCATGGTCGTAAGCAAACTGAATTTGGTCGAGTATGCTTTTCCCTGCATGGTTCTCAAATTGACCTTGATGAGGACCATAATTCAGGTTGAAGGGTTTATTGTTTTGCCCATTGACTGTACGATCTCCCTGTGCGTACAATGAGGTACCACCAACAACCGCTCCCGTTGCCAATAGTGAATTTCGGATAAATTGAGCTCTCTTCATAAGAATAAAATTGTACTTAATGGTCTAATGAAATCTGTATGTCCATCACCCCTTTTTCATCACGTACTGAACATACCAGACCTCATTTGTTAATTAGCTAATAATCTTTTAAATCCGGCACTCATGGTGTCCCGCACCATTCCCGACCTGTCTTCGTAAATCACAAAAACCTCCATGTCTCTGCGTTTATCTACGAAACGAATCGCTTCCCCTGCTTCCATCGCCATAATCACGTTGTCGTAGCCATCAGCCGTAATGGCATCTTTTGCATAGATTGTCGCACTGATAATTCCCGTATTAAATGGATAGCCTGTCTTGGGATCGATATGGTGCGAAAACTTGCGTTTGCCGTCCTGCAAAAACTTCCGGTAATTTCCGGCGGTTGTGATCGCCCCTTCACGTATCTCCATGACATCGCTGATTCCCACACCACTGCTCCCATCGTCAGAAGGACGTTCAATCCCAATCCGCATCGGCAACCCGTCTGGTTTTGGACCCTTCACCCGCAATTCGCCACCAAGTTCTACCACATAGTGTGCTACCCCCCCGTTTTCCAAAAGCTCAGCTAACACATCCACGCTGTATCCCTGGGCGATTCCATTTAAATCAATTTGTACACATGGACTTTGCTTGCGCAATTGGTATCGTTTGAGCCGTATCTTGTCCATTCCGACACAATCCATTACATGGCGTACTTCATTGCTGTCCGGAAAATGATCGACAGGCTTAACCCCAAACCCCCAAAGCTGTACCAATGGTGCCACCGTAATGTCAAAAATCCCACGGCTATCCCGGTATATGGCAAAAGACTTTTTGAGTACGTTATAAAGATGGCTATCTAATTCAAAACGTCCCTTTCCACCGGCATTTATTTTATTGATAAGCGAATAGGGCTTATACAGCGACATTGAGGTGTCAATAACACGCAACACACTATCTATCGTATTTTTACGGATGCAACTATCAGCTGCATAATACGTGATCGTGTAATCTGTGCCCTGTGCATATCCCCGGATCGTATACTTTGACAGTTCCCCCGTGGTTGTGCCCGCTAAAAAAAGATAACAGGCACCCCCTGCCAACAGCCCTCGCCACCTTCTTTTCACTACAATACCACTGTTTGCCCAGGTATTGCATAGGGATATAATCCATTTTCATCCGGTAGCACCTTTGGCAACGCATCCCAAGCAAAACGTTCAGGCATTAAATCTACATTGGATTTCAGTGCATCCTCCCATTTGATAACCTGACCGGAATAAGTAGCCAATCTGCCAATAATTCCCGTAAGTGTGCTATAGGCACCGTATTCTGCGTTGTCAAATTTGTATTCTCCCTTTGTAATGGCATCAAACAGTTCAACGTGTTCATGTTGGTACGGATTTGCATTACCTCGTTTAGGATGGTTATACAGCTCATTGCCCTTTGCATCCCACAGGATGGCATCGTTTGCTGCCGACAAGTATATCCGCCCTTTGGTGCCCTGGAACGTTTCATCCACACGGTTGGATGTCCCCTCAAAATGCCGGCACTGGCTGTATATAACCGAACCATCGGCATATGTAAGTTCAACGGCATGATTATCGTAAATTTCTCCATGGTCTTTGCCCGTCCGCCATGCCCTGCTACCGGTACCTTGGATAGATACCGGATAGCTTCCTTTGACCCAATTGGCTACATCAATATTATGCACGTGCTGCTCAACGATATGATCTCCGCAAAGCCAGTTGAAATAATACCAATTACGCATCTGGTATTCCATTTCAGTTTGCTGAGGTGTACGTGGACGTACCCATACCCCACCGCTGTTCCAGTAAACCTGCCCCGATACAATATCGCCGAGGGCACCATCCTGTATGCGCTTTATCGCCTCGCGGTAATTAGCCTGATAGCGGCGTTGCAACCCAACTACCACATTAAGTTTTTTACGTTTTGCTTCTTCTGCCGCTTTTAACACCCTCCGTATACCGGGTATATCGGTAGCGACGGGTTTTTCCATGAAAATATGTTTTCCCTGCCGCACCGCTTCTTCAAAATGAATGGGCCGGAATCCGGGAGAAGTAGCCAGGATAACCACATCTGCCAATGGAATTGCCTTTTGATACGCATCAAAACCCACGAATTTGTGATCTTCCGGCACGTCCAGTTTGTCCGAGTGGCGCTCCGATAGCTTCGTGTATGCTTCATCCAGCCGGTCCCTGAACGCGTCTGCAAGTGCAACTATCTTGATATTAGCTCCAGAGGCAATGGCGTCAAACGCTGCACCGGTGCCGCGCCCCCCGCATCCTATAAGTACGACTTTAATCGTATCGTCTACACTTGCATGTGCCCCTACGAACGGTATTCCACTAAGCATTGCACCACCAGCCAATACAGCCGAGGTTTTTAGAAATTCCCGGCGTTGCCCGCCTACGGTTTTTGTATCCATCTCTGTTTTCGTTTATCTATGGTTAAAAATCAATAATCTTCTATCGGTGCCTTGTCGTAGTAAGCCATGATTTCGGCTTCTGACGGTGGATTCAGCGGACGTACCAGGCGGATGCCTATAAAAGGAGCCTCTGGAAACCACCAATTGCTCTTGGGAATTTGCGGATCTAACTGCTTCCAAAAGGGGTCGGAAGGCAGACGCGATGCAGACCGTAGGTCTTTAGCCCCATCTTCGAATGAGCCTCCCCGGATGGTATGCGGGTACAGTTTTTCAGGGATGGCAACCGGATTGTCTGCAACTTTCCCATCAAATTGCCGGTAAAAATCTTCAATGTATTGATCGTATGTCCATTCAGCCACATTTCCGTGCATATCATAAAGTCCCCACGCATTCGGTTTTTTTTGTCCTACCTCATGGGTTTTACCCCCGCTGTTGTCCTTATACCAGGCATATTCATCCAAATGTGAGACGTCATCACCAAAATAATATGCGGTATTAGTTCCTGCGCGGCAGGCATATTCCCATTCGGCTTCCGTAGGTAGCCGGTAAAACACGCCGGTACGTACATACAACCACTTACAGAATTGGATCGCATTGTATTGAGTCATTGCCAATGCGGGATGCCCATCTTTTCCCATACCAAATGTCATATCCAAATACGGTTTGGTGGGACGGGTAACTGCATCAACTTCCGAAGGAACATTTCCTCCGCTCTGCACCCGCTCGAAATCTTTATATACAAAGGGTTCAAACAAGTTCCATGTAACCTCATACGTTCCCATCCAAAAAGGGGAAACCTTTACCTGATGCACCGGCTGCTCGTCCGGATTTCCTTGCTGGCTGCCCATTGAGAATTCCCCTCCGGGAATTGCCTCCATGGTAAAACTAAGCGAAGTGCCTTCAACTTGTTGCGTATACGGTTTAAAATCTTCCTGAGCTACTACATTGCTTGTCAAAAACAGACTAGCGAAAAATAAGGATTTAACAGACATTTCAGCTATAATCAATCAAAAATTGGTGGCTGAATTTAGTGCCTTTTTGTTTAAATGCAAAATGTTTGGCTGTTTTTTGACGGTTTCCAATAGGCAATTCATCATAAGATGGAGTTGCCCTATCCCTAAAAAACACACATATCGTGTAAATATTACACTATGAAGGGTAATTTCATGTGGAAAACTTTTTTTGATCTGCGTTGGGAAATCCACACGTCTTCCAACAAAAAAGCGTTGCTCTTGACGCCGGGTTTGGCACGAGCAACGCTAATCAATGCTATTTCCTCCGCAAATTGGAGGCTACCTTAGAGCTTACGTTTTACTTCAACCTGTTCGTAAGCCTCTATGATATCTCCAACTTTTATATCGTTGAAATTCTGAATATTTAATCCGCATTCATAACCTGTGGATACTTCTTTCACATCATCTTTGAATCGTTTCAGTGAAGCCAGCTGTCCGGTGTGTACCACTACTCCGTCACGGATAATCCGAATGTTATGATTCCGGTTAATTTTTCCATCCAACACCATACACCCAGCGATGGTTCCCACCTTACTGATTTTGAAGGTTTCACGGATTTCCACGTTAGCCACAATTTTTTCCTCATATTTCGGCTCTAACATTCCTTCCATGGCCGCTTTCACCTCTTCAATGGCATCGTAGATAATCGAATACAAGCGGATGTCAATCTGTTCGTGTTCGGCCAGTTTGCGGGCACCGGTAGAAGGTCTTACCTGGAAGCCGATGATAATTGCATCGGAAGCAGAAGCCAACAGTACATCGGACTCCGAAATCTGTCCCACGGACTTATGGATAACATTCACCTGGATTTCCTCGGTCGAAAGTTTGAGTAGGGAGTCAGACAACGCTTCGATGGAACCGTCCACGTCTCCCTTAACAATTACATTCAGTTCCTTAAAGTTTCCGATCGCCAACCGTCTACCTATTTCATCTAGTGTAATATGCTTCTGTGTACGCAATCCCTGCTCACGTTGCAGCTGCAGCCGCTTATTGGCAACCTGCCGTGCTTCTGCTTCGCTTTCCATCTCGTAAAACTTATCCCCTGCCGTGGGTGCGCCTGACATACCCAGTATCTGCACAGGAGTTGATGGGCCTGCTTCCGTTACTTTCTGTCCACGTTCGTTATATAAAGCTTTCACTTTCCCGCTGTGAGAACCTGCCAATATAGGTGCTCCCACCCGAAGTGATCCCGACAGAATCAATACGGTAGTAACGATACCCCGCCCTTTATCAAGGCTGGCCTCGATAACAGATCCTACGGCACGCTTCTTCGGATCTGCCTTCAATTCGAGCAATTCTGCCTCGAGCAGTACTTTTTCAAGCAGCAGGTCTACGTTCTGACCCGTTTTACCGGATATTTCCTGGCATTGGTACTTGCCTCCCCAATCTTCTACCAAAATATTCATGGCTGAAAGCTGCTCGCGGATTCTATCGGCGTTGGCACCCGGCTTATCAATCTTCGTAAATGCAAACACAATCGGAACACCGGCTGCTTGCGCATGGTTAATTGCCTCCCGGGTCTGCGGCATCACAGCATCGTCTGCTGCGATCACGATAATGGCAATATCCGTTACCTGTGCACCGCGGGCTCGCATGGCAGTAAACGCTTCGTGCCCAGGTGTATCCAAGAAGGTAATCTTCCGCCCGTCATCAAGTGTTACTTCGTAAGCTCCGATGTGTTGCGTAATTCCACCTGCTTCGCCGGCTATTACATTGGCTTTCCGAACATAGTCAAGCAACGAGGTCTTACCATGATCCACGTGTCCCATAACGGTCACGATCGGTGCCCGGGGAATTAGGTTAGCTAGATTATCGGGCTCTTCAAGTTCTGTATTTTCTTCATCTTCCGGTTTAACAAATTCGATTTCATAACCAAATTCATCCGCTACAATGGCAATGGTTTCTGCATCCAACCGTTGATTGATGGATACAAACAGACCTAAACTCATACAGGTTGCAATGATCTGAGTTACAGGCACCCCCATCATATTAGCCAGGTCATTTGCCGTCACAAACTCGGTTACCTTGAGTATCTTGGACAATGCCTCTTGTTCCAACGCAGCTTCTTCCGCTGAGTGCGCAATGTCGTCCCTTTTTTGACGGCGTAGTTTCGCACGTTGGGCAAACTTACCCGATTTACCCGCTCCGCTAAGGCGCGCAAGTGTAGCTTTTATTTGATCTTGGATTTCCTTTTCAGATGGCTCTTCCCTCGTTTCCGTTGCATGCCTGGGTTTGCCCTTGAAATCCGGGCGCCCCTTACCACCCCCTTGTGCAGGCACATTAGTTCCCGGGCGTTGGGGCATGTTCGCTTTATCCTTGCGCTTACGCTTACGCTTGTGGTCATGCGCTGCAACACCCGATGAACTCGAAGAAGAAGCAACCGGCTTTTCTTTGGGTTGATGAGCTGCCAAATCAATACGTCCCACTACGTTCGGTCCTGCCAAACGCTGAGCACGTGCCCGGATTACCTCGTTCTGTGGCTCGGGGGTCTGCTCCTTTGCAGGCTGCGGAGTGGTTATTTGGGGTGCCGCTTTCGACACTTCGGGCTCCCTTTGCTTTTCTTCTACGACAGGTTTGCTGGCTTCCACTTCTTTCTCTTCGTGAGGAGCCTCGGGTGCCTTCGGTGATTGTTGGTCTGCTACGGGCTCTTTTTTCACCTCGGGCTCGTCTGCTTTTTGAACAGGTTCCTGCGGCGTTTCTTCTTCTTTAATTTCCTTTGGAGTATCCTTTTGGGGTCTTCCTCCCCGCAGGTTATCTAAATCGATCTTACCGACAATTTTCATCCCGGATACGTGTGGCTTCTCGTCGGTTTTTTCAGGCTCTTTTTCCCGGGGTTTCTCCGGTTCAGCCGCTTGACGGAGATCCGGCGTAAATGCACCTGTATTCTTAATCAAAATCTCCTCAGTGTCGTTATCTCGTTGCGGTTTGGGCATAACAGGCTCAGCAGGGGATTCCTCACGGCGGATTTTGCCAATGATAATCTGGTTGGCCTCTTCCTTCACGATTTTATCCCCCTGAAATTCCCGTAGAAGAACATCGTAAGTATCGCTGTCCAACTTGGTTCCGGGTTTGGGTTCAACATCGTAACCGTTTTTAACCAGAAAATCAACAGCCGTACCAATACCAATGTTCAACTCTTTTGCTGCTTTCAGCAATGTTATGCTCTTTCCTTCTGACATCTAATTTATTTATCTCCTTATTGTGTCGATTACAAAAGTATACTTTTTTATGCGTTTATTGGCAATTAATTAAAAAAGCATCCTATTATTCAAATTCAGCTTGCAGGACTTGAATGATCTCATGGATCGTATTTTCCTCCAGATCCGTACGCCTCACCAAATCGTCTACAGAGAGCGCCAATACAGATTTAGCGGTGTCCAAACCAACGCGCTTCAATTCATCGATGATCCAGCCGTCGATTTCATCTGCAAATTCTTCAATATCCACGTCTTCTTCCACCTCCTCGGCTTCGCGGTACACATCAATTTCATAACCGGTCAGCTTACCTGCAAGTTTAATGTTATGTCCTCCGCGGCCAATTGCCAGCGAAACCTGATCAGATTTGAGGTATACCGCAGCCGTTTTGTGTTCTTCGTCCAATTTGATTGAACCGATGCGGGCAGGGCTCAACGCCCGTTGTATATACAGTTGGGTATTATTTGTATAATTGATCACATCGATATTCTCATTTCTCAGCTCACGGACAATGCCGTGGATACGCGATCCCTTCATACCCACACACGCTCCTACTGGATCAATGCGGTCGTCATATGACTCCACCGCTACTTTTGCCCGTTCACCCGGTTCCCGCACGATTTTCCGGATGGTAATCAACCCGTCAAATATTTCGGGAACTTCCAATTCAAATAAACGCTGTAAAAACTCAGGAGCTGTGCGTGATATAATAATCCGCGGGTTGGCATTCACCATTTCCACTTTATGAACTACCGCCCGGATGCTATCTCCTTTTTTGAAATAATCCGCCGGGATCTGTTCCGTTTTAGGTAGAATTAACTCATTCCCGTCATCGTCCAATACCAGCGTCTCCTTTTTCCAAATCTGGTAAACCTCACCGGTAATCAGCTCCCCTTCCCGATCTTTATACTTTTTGAATACTTCATCTTTCTCCAATTCCAGGATCTTTGAGACCAAGGTTTGGCGCGCGGCTAAAATAGCCCGGCGACCAAAGCTTTCCAGCGTAATTTCTTCGATGTAATCGTCCCCTACTTCCAGATCGGGATCGTATTTACGGGCATCAGCCAACTCAATTTCCAGGTCGTCATCTTCCGAAAATCCGTCTTCTACCACAACCCGTGTACGCCAAATCTCCAAGTCACCATTATCTGGGTTGACGATGACGTCGCAATTTTCATCGGTTCCGTATTTTCTGCGTATCATGCTGCGGAAAACTTCTTCCAGCACACTGATAACGGTAGGCCGATCGATGTTTTTGAACTCTTTGAATTCCTGAAAAGAGTCAATCAAATTAATATTATTGCTCATTTTATTTAAATGAAATTAACACCTTAGTTGTCTTAATACTTCCAAATGGGATTGTGCTTTGGTGTTCGACAGCCTTCTTCCCCTTTTCCTTTATTTTTTCCCTTATGGTAATGTGCTCATCCGTAACTTCCAACAACGTCCCTTCCTTTATTGTTCCATCGTTCAATACAACTTGCACATTCCTGCCTGTATTTTTTTTGTATTGACGTATTGAAGCAAGCGGTGTATCGATACCCGGCGACGAAACTTCCAACCGATAGGCATGGTCGATGGCATCTTCCTCTTCCAATTGAAATCCTACATAACGGCTGATTTCCGCACACTCCTGTATGCCTATGCCTTCATCCCCATCCACAAGTACTTCCAACCGGCCGCCGGGATGCATTTTTACCCCAACCAAAAACAGGTCTTCCCGGTCGGCAATTTTTGCCTCTACCAGCACCTTAACCCGATCTTCTATGGACGTTGTCATTCCTTTACAATTAAAACCATGAAAAAAGGGGACGATAGCTGTCCCCTCTCTTCCAAGATGATGCAAAGATAAGTAAAAATCTTTGAAAAATAAAAATCTACAGAACCTAATCGTAAGCCAGTATCTCTTGGCACGGGCTTGCCCCCTGCTTGTGTCCCGCTTCGGTGCTCAATGCTGAATGGAACCGCGCTTGCTATGTACTGAGACCAGACTTGGTTTGGCCGTGCCAATTGGAGTCCAAACCAAGTCCATTTGCGTTACAGTCTCATCACCCAAGCAGACCCGAAGCGATCTCCAAGCCAACCCCTGCATTATGCCTATGCATTCGCGTGATCCACGGGAACCTCTTATTCCCGTTTATCCACCACATTGCTGATGGTTTTCTGCATTTGTGCCATCATGGCCGTCAATGTTTCCATCGTGGGCTCGGGATTGGGTTCCGGCAACTGAGTACTGATATATGCTTTGGCTTTCCATATTTCCAAAATATCGGCAGCGGGAACCCAATAGGGCTCATATGTTTTATTATCTGACACCAGCTTCAGCCCCTTTTCCTCCTTGTATTTAAAGGCGATCCGTTTGTATACGACGCCATCATTACGGGAAATAACCACATACGTTTGCCCCGGCTTTATGTCGCTCCAGTTCTCCACATATTCTGCAATCACGACGCTCCCCGGTTGCAACGGCAGCATGGAATCTCCTTTGATTTCAAAAGCCCGATAAGTACCCTGCCGGAACATCGGCAGACTAAATTTAGGCAGTTCTGCAATATATTCAGGGTCTGCATACCCATTAAGATAACCAGCGCTTGCCTTTACCGGTACCAATTGAATGTTTTCCCGGTCATCACCGTCCACCGTAATGCTTAACACCCGCACATTGGCTGCATTGCCACGCGGGGTGGGCTTCCACTTATCATTGATTGTCTCGTTTGCCAGCTCGTCCATCGTCAATTCGTAAAAATCGGCAATTTTCTTTAGCAATTCGTACTTAGGCTCCGCGCGGCTCTCCTCATAAGCCCCAACAGACGCGCGTTTAATACCCATTTCGTCCGCAAACTGTTGCTGGGTAAGTTTCTTTTTTTTGCGGAGGTATTTAAGATTATTAGCAATCGTAGACATAAAATTTAAAATAAATTTGTATTGACTAAATAAATTAGTATTATTGTGCCAATAAAGTTAGCAATTAATCTCACAAGTACAAAAAATAATCGTTAATATTTTCTCACATGATGAATACATACATATACATCCTTACCGATTGCAACCGTAACTGCCTACACGTGGGACTGTCTGACGACCTTAATAAGGTCATAAATAGCTATGAATGTCTTTCCGGTTTTTGTTCCGATGCCGGTTCAAAAGTTTCCCGGTTAGTATATCATGAATCACTCCCCACCGAGGAGATGGCACTCAAAAGATTCCAAGAGTTGAGTAAGTTTACGCGGATGCAAAAGGAACGCCTTATCCGTAGATACAACCCCAATTGGATTGATTTGGGCAGCCGTATATCCAATGGAAGCTTATCTATGTTGCCCGCAATTACACCATTCCGTATGAAATTATCGCAATTAGCTTCCTGTTAATATAGGTAGCTGCCTGATAATACACAACAGCTATCGGAATACGCATTACGCAGACGTATATAATAGGATGCACACACTACCAACCTGGCGCAAAATTAAGTCCAAATGTTCCAAAACGGACATCTGTCCGCTGAAAAGGAAATGCATAATAGGGCTCCAATATCATCGCTCCGAATAGGTTAACACGCAATGACAGGCCGGCACTTAATGCAGGTATGCGTTCATAGACATCTACGGACTGTCCCCCGGGACCCTGTACCGTTTCGACGTACCTCGGTGTACTTCTGAAGGCAACTTTTGAGTTACTATCCCAAGCCAAGCCCGCATCAAAGAACAGGTTCAAGTCTGAAAACAGCATGCCTGACCGCACAACAGCCAATTTTTCGGGACCTGTAAATGGCAGCCTCACTTCAAAATTAAACACTGCAATGCGTGTCCCCATTAAGCTGTTGAAATTAAATCGTTCATCTTGCGAACTTCTAAATGATGAACTTTCATAACCGCGTATCAGATGCGGATACCCTAAAAACAACGGATAGAGCGCGTTCTCATGCCGGCCCGCACGCATATACGTATAAGCCCGTGCAGCGATCGTAATGGGCTGATACCGGTTGTACTTACGTAAATCAAATGTATAAGCTGTAAAGTTATAGTCGCCGAAATACTGTTCAGCTCCTACCCTATAGCGATACCCCTGCAAAGGTGCAGCAATACCGAATACTGCATTATCTCCAACAAAAGACGTGTTCACCTGCTGAATAACAAATGCGTTGAAATTGCCCCCAAAAATTTCACTTGCTTCCTCGTTCGGCACTTTATCCCTTCCCCCATAGCCATAATAATAACTTTGCCACCACCTGTCCACACGATAGCTGTACCGGGCAATTGCCCCCCCTACCTCAAATCGATGATTTCTGGAAAATGGATATGCACCAAATGCCTCTGCCTGTTGCTGGAAAGTTCGAATAATGTAGGTATCAATTATTGTTTCAGGTCCATTTCCTACATCACGGTTGCTATAGAAGGAGTATCCCGACATATAAGGAATATGGGAAACCGCACCGCCCCAATTTATCCGGCTCTTTTGGTTAATATAAGCTACCTGCCCACCGAAATCATAAATTTCACCGTTGATGGACAGCGCAGCAAAAATCTGGTTATGTCCCAAAATATCTGAAAACATCCCCTGAATACCACTGGCAATCCCCGCGCCATAACGGCTGCCAACTGCCAAGCCCATACCGCTATTTGCCAGGTAATCCAGCTTAAAGTTTGGTTTATACGGGATGTTGGAAATCCGGCTGTCACCGATACGCTGAAACAAGTTGAAATTATTCAGATTCGCATTAACTACGTCCACCCCTAGATTTTGTGGCGGCGGAAGCATCGCTGCGTCAAAATTGACTGTATAAGGATCCACTTCAACCGCTTTAAATTCATCTTCCTTCGCGTAATAAAGTGAATATGCATTGTTGCGGAAGTAGGAATACAGGACGTCACCATTTGCCGACAGGCTTAGTGCAGGCGAATATTCGGTTATCCCACTGATCCCTGTAAAATACTGGGTTAACCGTTCCACTTTCCCCCCTTCCAATGTATACCGATACATATTTCGGAAACCATCGCAGTTCGACAGGAAATAAATCTGACTGTCGTCTGCCGAAAACTGTGGATTCAGGTTGTTGGCTCCCTGAAATACATGGATGTTGGTGATGGCCTTCGTTTCCAAATCAATTATCGCCATATTCATCGGAATGTCTACACTTCTCGAATCCGATTGAAGGGATACCCGGTCGGTACTGAATACGATCCGCTTCCCATCCCGCGAAAAACTGGGCTGGTAATCTGAATATCCATCGTCTGTTAATTGCGTAAGCTTCTTTGTCGTAATATTATATAGATAAATATCACTGTAGCCATTTTTCAATCCTGAAAAAGCGACGGTTTCGCCATCCGGCGACCAGGCGATGTTGGCGAACTCCGCAATGTCACCCATTGCCTCCAGTACCAACTCCCTACCGGTTTCCACATCCACAACCATCAACTTACTTTTGCCCCGGCTAAACACGCTGAAAGCAAATTTACGGCTGTCCGGCGAAAACGCTCCTGACGATTCGATAAAACTATACTCATCGATGTCTTCATTCGTCAGCTTACTGCTTAGCTTCCTAATGTTCCCGCCAGTATGTGCATCGGCCAGGAACAGGTCGATACTGAACAGGTTTTTTTCCGATAAAAACGCCATGTGCTTTCCATCCGGCGAAATTGCAGGAGAAACATTCATCCGCCCCGAATTGCTGCTATTGACTACCGATCGGCCTACGGGCGTCACCGCAGTATCAACGGGTAGATTGCGGTATGCATTTTCCATGCTGTTTCTCCATAGGTTGGACAGTGTCTGTGCATCGTAACCAAATACACGCCTGATACCCAGTTCATACCCATACATGGCCGTGGCCTTGAATAAAGGCATAATCACGGTATCCCCATAGGTAGATCCCAAATAAGCCCAAAAGGCCTGCCCGTACCGGTATGGGAAATACTGATTCGGATTTTCAGTCATCGCACGCAGCGAGGGGATGTTATGGTTCAGATACGCATCACGCATCCACATGGCTGTAAAGGCATCTTTTTTTCCAATGGAAAAGTATTCTGCCATACCCTCCACCATCCACAAAGGAATATTTCCGATATTTTCCAAACGCGTGGAATCTCCTCCCTCTATCAATACCCGGTATTGGAAAGCATGCACCAATTCGTGTCCGAGTACGTGCCGGGTTTGATGATTGATCTGCATGACCGGGAACACCACCCGGTTTTTGAAAGCTTCGGTTACCCCGCCGGTTCCAACACTGATTTCCCCCTGTATGGCAGTGGTTTGCTGAAATTCGGGGTGATTGCTGTATAAAATAACCGGATTCTTTCTCAAAAACGTATCCCTGAATACCTGTTGATGTAATTCATACCAAACCTCCGCTTCTTTCGCTAACCACCTAACCACCGTATCGTTTTGCAAGTAGTAGTGAAGGTCAAAGTGAGGGGTTTCATAAACCTTGAATTTAAGCGACTTATACCGCATTTTATTCTGACCAAAATATTGAGCCTGAACATTCACTGCAGTCAAGCCGATGATCATAAGAACAAAGATATTCAGCGCAACGAGCCGGACAAATCGATTAAGGTAAGTCATGGAAAACGGGTGTATAAAACAATGTAAAATTAGAACGAATATCGGTGAAAAAGTTTAATTATTGGCAACATATTATTTTTCGTCATTTTCATTTTCACTTGGCAGGGATGGGGCATTTTCCAGTTGTTTTCCGATTTCCTCGATGTCCGTAGGGACCTCCAACGGCGTATCGGGTAGCCGGAGCGGCGAAATGCTATCCATCAATAAGCTGTCTGGCCGCGGTATACGGGGGCTGGGACAATTATATTTCCGGGTGATCTCTACCGTTGGTTCGGCAAAAGGACCGTATTCATAACCGAGTGCATGATCGTGATAAACCTTTTCCATAAACCTACCAAATACCGGTAACGCAGTACGAGATCCCTCCCCCGTCTGTGAGTTTCTAAAATGAATGCTTCGTTCGTCGCAGCCGATCCAAACGCCGGTCACCAAATCTTTCGTTACCCCCATGTACCATCCATCCACATAATCTGAAGAAGTTCCGGTTTTACCACCAATTTGGTTATTACCTTTCCATAGGTCCCACTCCCACAGTCCCTGTGACGTACCCTCCGGTTCTTCCATACTTCCCCTCAGCATGTAACCCATTAACCAGGCAACTTCTTCACTGATGGCCTGCTTTGCGGTTGTTTTAAATGTAGCTACTGTTTTTCCGTTGTAATCAACTATTTTCGATACAAGCACGGGTTCAACCCGCCTCCCTCTGTTCATAAATGTAGCATAGGCATTGACCATTTCAAACACACTGACATCGTTGGATCCAAGACTTACCGAGGGAACCGAGGCTAAGGGACTGCTAATACCACAGCGGTGGGCGGCGTCAACCACTTTGTCCCACCCCACTTCTTCGGTAATCTGCGCAGTGATCGAATTGACCGATCGGCCCATAGCCCAACGCAGGGACATTTCGCGGCCGCTGAACACCCAATCTGCATTTTTAGGCTCCCAGGTTTTATCTTCTCCGTTTTCGGTATAGGCAATGCGCACGTATTTATCGACATATTTATCACAGGGCGACTTGCCCGCTTCTAATGCGGCCAAATAGGCAAACGGTTTGAACGTAGAACCCGCTTGACGCTTGGCTTGAAAGACATGGTCATACTTGTAGTAGCGGTAATTGATCCCACCTACCCAAGCTTTGATTTCGCCATTATATGGATCCATGGTCATCAATCCCGCATTGAGCATCCTAGCGTAATGTGCCAACGAATCCAATGTCGAATAGCGGACTTCCTTCGGCCCATCCCAAGTAAACACTTCCATCGTTTTCGGAAGATTCAGGTAATAGCGGATGCTGTCAAGATTAGCTTCGTATTTTTCTGCCAGTTGCTGGTAATACGGGGTCCGCTCCGCCAATTTCTCTAAAAAATCTTCAATCACATTGCCTTCTGTATCCCGCCAGGGCAGCTCTCCCTGCCACGCATTATCCAGCCGCTGTTGTAAGGGTTTCATCTGCTCGGCCACAGCTTCTTCGGCATGCCGCTGCATACGTGAGTCTATAGTGGTATAAATTTTCAATCCATCGACATAAATATCATACCCGTTTTCCTCGCACCAAGAGACCAACCAACGCTCAACCGCCGTCCGAAGGTAAGAATCTCCGGCTCCCAATTCATCAACTTCACCCAGGTGCAATCCCAATTCGGCAGTCTTCGCATGCGTATATTCCGCTTCGGAAAGAAATCCGGCCTTGTACATTTGCGCTAAAACAACATTACGCCGTTCCAGTGATCGGTCAGGATTACGAATCGGGTTATAAAGCGTCGTCCCCTTCAACATACCAATGAGCACAGCCGCTTCAGCTGCGGTCAGATTTCCGGGTTCTTTATTGAAATAACGCCGTGCTACGGTTTTGATGCCATAAGCATTGTTGCTGAATGACACGGTATTGAGATACATGGTGATAATGTCCTTCTTACCGTATCGGCTTTCAAGCTTATACGCGGTCATCCATTCTTTAAACTTGACCACTAAAATGTTAACGCCCGGTATCTTGCCCAATAGGCCAACTGATTGGCTATAGCGGGTCCGGTATAGGTTTTTTGCCAACTGCTGGGTAATCGTGCTCCCTCCTCTTTTATCACCCTGTGCAGTAGACACAATACTAGAGAAGAGCGCCCAGAAATCTACCCCATGATGCTTAAAAAAACGGATATCTTCCGTAGCGACCAACGCGTTGACAACATCCGTTGAAATGCTATCGTATGGCACTGGCGACCGGTCTTCTTTAAAATACCGGCCAATAAGCAAACTATCCGCTGTATATACTTCCGATGCAATAGGTTGGATCGGCTTGCCGATATCCCTAGACGTCGGAGAATAGCCGAATAACCCTAAGAAATTCACTTCCACCGCACATACCAGCATCACCAAGAGGTAAACAATAATCACAAAATAACGTATATAGCGGTTGCGTATTTCCTTAAACATCGGGTAAATATGACGAAATGTTTTGATATAACATACGGTTGCACAACAGATTGTGCGACAATTTTGTTGCTTTATTTATATAAAATCCTATTTTGCAACCACTTTATCTTCAATCGTATTATATGGCAAATGTCATTGAAAAATTTGGTGTGACGTCCGGAAAAGCATTTAAACTGAAAAATTACAAAACGGACGACCCGGGATCCATGGAAAAAAAAGAAGCGCTGGCTGATTTGGTCGATTTCCAGACGGAGTTGAAGGAATACCAGGAACGGCTGTATGCCGAAGATTCGCAAAGCTTGCTGGTTATCCTTCAGGCCATGGATGCAGCGGGCAAAGACGGAGCAATCGAACACGTCATGAGCGGCGTCAATCCGCAGGGATGCCAGGTATTCAGTTTCAAGCAACCTACCAGCAATGATTACGAACACGACTTCCTTTGGCGGCACTATAAAGCACTGCCTGAAAGAGGCCGCATAGGTATTCATAACCGGTCACACTATGAATATGTCCTGATATGCAGGGTTCATCCTGAATACAACTTATCCGAACGAATACCGGGCTACCGCAATGTGAAAGACTTTAATGCTGAATTTTGGGAAGATCGTTACGAAAGCATCCGCCAATTTGAAGCGCATTTGCATCGAAATGGCACCAAAATCATTAAGTTTTTTCTCCATGTATCCAAAGAAGAACAGAAGAAGCGCTTTCTTGACCGGATCGAAGATAACTATAAAAACTGGAAGTTCTCAGCGTCTGATATCGACGAACGGGCCTATTGGGACGCGTATATGAGCGCATACGAAACTGCAATTGCTTCCACCGCAACTCCGGCTTCCCCCTGGTATGTCATTCCCGCAGATAAAAAATGGTTTGCCCGGTATGCAGTTGGCAAAATTATCGTAGAGACATTGAAACAAATGGAACCTGAATTTCCAAAGCTACCCGAAAATCAAAAAGAAAAATTGAAATCTTACAAGGAGAAACTAGAGAGAGAATGATTATAATTAAAAGTGTTTCTTGTTTTCACTGATGTTTGCCTTATTCCAGCGTATATCCTTCTGTTGGGGTTCACTGCGAATCGGGCAATTCTTGACCCGGCAATAACGACAACAGGTCGGTATACAGGGATCTGCATGAATAAATAATTCAGTATTTGCATGTAAATGACTATTAATCAAACCATCAATAGCAGACACCTCATCATGTACTTTATTTAAATTATAGTAATTGGGTAACGTAACATGGCAATCAATATGTAGTTCATGACCGTAACGTTGCACCCGTAGGTTGTGCACATCAATCCAATCATCCCTCCGGTACTTCTGCAAAATACCGGCTACTTTTCCGACCAGTTCGACGTCCGACTCATCCATCAAGCCTCCGATGGACTTGCGGAGCAGTTTGTAACCACTGAACAGGATGAAGGCACCTAACCCCAGGGATAATACCGCATCAATCCAAGTCCACCCTGTGTAATACATAAGGATAAGCCCAACCAGCAACCCCACTGTGCTGTATGCGTCCGTTTGCAGGTGTTTTCCGTCGGCGTGCAGCGTCAGGGAATTCAACTCCCCGCTTCGCCTCACCATATAGGTACCCAACACAAAATTGACAACACCGGTAAAAGCAACCAGTCCAATACCCTCTAATAGGTTGCCTAGCGTTTCCGGGAAAAACAGGTTATATACTGCTTTACCAAGAATCAGAACCCCCGCAATGAAAATCAGCCCTCCTTCCAAAAACACGGAAAAAAACTCCACTTTTCCATGCCCATAGGGATGGTTTTGGTCCCTCGGACGGGCAGCAAGGTGGATGCTGTAGAAAGCAAACCCGGAAGCTACCACATTGACAATGCTTTCCATCGCATCGGTCAATATAGCATTCGAGTTGGTCAGCAGATAGGCTGCGAATTTTACAAGCATTAATAAAACACCTGTAGCCAGTGCCAACCGGATGATATTTTTCTGTTTGTTCAATTTACTGGGGTGTTATCGTAAACCCTGTTCGTTATGCAATTTATCCGGTAAGTGGATGCAAGATGCAAACCGCATCAAAATTAGGATTATAGTTGTGTGATTCAAACCCAAGATTGCTTCAATTTTCGTACTATTTTTTTTGGGATGTTTTCCCTTACACACATCTAGTAGATTCTACGTAAAAAATTGGAGAATGTTACAAATTTACCTAAGTTTGCGCACCATGAGTACATCTTCTATTCTTTCGGAACGGATAAACAATCTCTCCGAATCGGCAACCCTGAAAATGACCAAATTAGGTCGCGAACTGGCGGCTAAAGGCATTAACGTAATCAGCCTCAGTGTAGGCGAGCCTGATTTTAATACACCGGATCACGTAAAGCAAGCTGCCAAGCAGGCACTTGACGATAATTATACGCGGTATTCTCCGGTACCGGGTTATCCGGAACTGCGGAAGGCTATTGTCAATAAGCTAAAAAATGAAAATGGCTTGGATTACGATGTCTCTCAAATTGTCGTTTCGACGGGAGCGAAACAATCGCTTTCCAATGCCATCTTAACGCTGATTAACCCAGGCGATGAGGTGATCATTCCAACCCCCTATTGGGTTTCCTATTCCGAGATGGTGACACTCGCGGAAGGTAAGTCGGTATTCATTAACGCTACGATCGACAGCGACTTCAAAATCACGCCGGAAGAATTGGAAGCTGTTATTACGCCCAAAAGCAAACTATTTATGTTTTCTTCGCCCTGCAATCCCACGGGCAGCGTATATACCAAAGAAGAGCTGGAAGGATTGGTACGGGTATTTGAAAAGCATCCGAATATTTACATCATTTCCGACGAAATCTATGAGCATATAAATTTCATCGGCAAGCACGAATCCATCGCGCAATTTGACAGCATCAAAGACCGGGTAATTCTCATCAATGGGTTCTCGAAAGCATTCGCTATGACGGGTTGGCGGCTCGGCTACCTCGCTGCCAGCAAAGAAATCGCTGCCGCCAACGACAAATTACAGGGACAGACCACGTCTGGCACATGTTCCATCGCACAACGCGCGGGCATTGCCGCACTTGAACAAGGGTTGGACACCGTCTTGGAAATGAAGAATGCGTTCGAACGCCGCCGTGAACTGGTGTATAATTTACTGAAAGACATCCCGGGTGTAAAAACCAACCTTCCCAAAGGTGCTTTTTACTTCTTCCCGGATATCAGCTCTTTCTTCGGGAAACAAGACACGCAGGGCAACGTTATCAGAGATTCCGCAGACCTTGCATTGTACTTGCTGAACGAGGCCCATGTAGCTACAGTCGGAGGCGATTCTTTTGGTAATAACAACTACATACGGTTGTCGTATGCTGCTTCGGATGAAAGCCTTACAGAAGCTTTGCGAAGGATAAAAGAAGCGTTGGGTAAGCTGAAATAGCCCCGAATTAAAATCTGCTTTCTAGTTTATTTGCTTCGTATGGCCTCCACCGGATCCATGCGCGCTGCCATAGCCGCAGGAATAATACCGGCTATAAGCCCTATGAGGGTGGAAAGAAATACTGTAAGGATGACCATGGACACATTGACCACAATTGCCAGGTCAAATATCAATTTGACCAGCAACGTGAGTAGAAAGACAAAGGAAAGCCCCATCAGGCCTCCGATGAGACAAAGGGCAATGGCCTCAATAAGAAACTGGGATAATATAAAATAGTTCTTAGCACCCAGTGATTTCTGGATACCGATGATGTGTGTGCGTTCTTTGACCGACACAAACATAATATTCGCAATCCCGAAACCGCCGACCAGTATGGAAAAGGCACCGATAATGCCACCTGCAATATTGATGACCTTAAACATCGCATCCAACTGCGCGGTAATGATGGTGGTCTTGTTTAACGAAAAATCATCTTCCTGCTGCGGTCCTAGCCGATGGATGGACCGCATTACACCCCGCAGTTCGCTTTCGGTTTCTTCCAGCGAAACATTGGGAGCGGCACTTACCATGATAACAGGCCCATAGCGCCTGATATTAATGAGGTTACGTCCCAGATTCAACGGAATCATAATGACATTATCCATCGAAACATCGAAAATCATTCCCTCACCTTCTTCCTTGAATACACCGATAACGGTGATCTTTCTACCTAATACTTTCAAGGATTTACCGATCGGATCCGTATTTGGAAATAATCCCTCGGCTATTGTGGCTCCGATGACGGCGACATTGCTTCCCCTGTTGGATTCTGATTCCGTGAAATACCTTCCTTCTACAATCTCAAGATCCCGGATATTATAGAGCTCATGTGACGTAGCCGTAACGGTAACTCCAGAAACGTTGTTATTAAGGTATTGGGCCGTCCGGTTTCCGATGTCTATGGAAAAAGAAATGGCTTCCGCCGTGGTCATTCTGGACTTCAGCGATTCATAGTCGCGGAGAGTCGGCTCTGGACGGTTCACGTACTTCCACCAGGGGAAATCAGGCCCGCCGTCCCAAGGCCATTTCATTACGTAGATTGTTTTACTACCGAGTTTTTCGACGCTGCTTTCCAGGTTTGCTCTCAACGTGTCAACCGCAGAAAACACCCCGATAATAATCAGGATACCAATGGTCACCCCCAACAGCGACAATAATGTCCGGGTACGGTTTTCACGGAGTGCTGAAAACGCAAAACCGAAACTCTCGCCGATCAATCTCAGGAATAATAACATATAATGTTTAGACGGATAGTTCCGTTATTAGTTACAAACTAACGTAAAGTTTTTGTATATACAATAAAGCGACAGAAACAACATTATAATAATAAATAATTTCATAACTTTGCACGCTAATTTATACGTTGGGCATACGTGGTGCCCTATCTTAAAATTTCACATCAACAATGAAGCTATCACAGTTTAAGTTCAATTTGCCCGAATCCCTGATTGCCTATGAGCCAACCGAAAGCCGCGATGAATCCCGATTGATGGTGCTCGACCGCAAAACCGGTAAAATCGAACATAAAATATTCAAAGACATCCTGAATTATTTTGATGATAAGGATGTAATGATCCTTAACAACACAAAGGTATTTCCGGCCCGTATGTACGGCAATAAGGAAAAAACAGGTGCCACCATTGAGGTGTTTCTGCTCCGCGAGCTGAATAAGGAACTACGCCTGTGGGATGTGCTGGTAGATCCCGCACGTAAAATCCGCGTAGGTAACAAGTTATACTTTGGCGATGACGATTTATTGGTAGCCGAGGTAGTGGACAACACCACATCACGTGGCCGCACCATCCGTTTCCTGTTTGATGGAACCGATGAGGAATTTCGCCGGAACATTGAAATCCTGGGTGAAACCCCGCTGCCGAAATACATCAAACGCAAGGCTACGCCAGAAGACAAATTCCGGTACCAAACTATATTTGCAAAGCACGAAGGCGCCGTCGCCGCCCCTACCGCCGGCTTGCACTTTAGCCGCGAACTCATGAAACGGTTGGAGCTAAAGGGTGTGGAGTTTGCAGAAATCACCCTCCACGTCGGCTTGGGTACTTTCCGGCAGGTCGAGGTAGAAGACCTCACTAAACACAAGATGGATTCGGAACAATTCATCATCCCGGAAGAGGCAGCCAGGACCGTGAATAAGGCAATTGACGCCAAGCGGCGGGTATGTGCTGTAGGCACCACCTCAATGCGGGCAATCGAGTCATCCGTCTCCGCCGATAAGCACCTGAAGCCAGCAAACGAATGGACCAGCAAATTCATCTATCCGCCCTATGACTTCAGTATTGCTAACAGCATGATTACCAATTTTCATACACCTGAATCTACCTTATTGGTTATGATCGCTGCATTTGGTGGATACGAAAATGTGATGAATGCTTACGAAATTGCTGTGAAAGAAAAATACCGGTTTTATAGCTATGGAGATGCTATGCTGATTATTTAGGGATCGGTGATCGGTGGTCAGGAATCAGTGGTCGGTGGCAAAGGTGGATAACATGCAGGAGCATTATGCAATCGTCGTTGGAGGCGGAACGGGTACCCGGATGGGTTCAGATACACCCAAGCAGTTTTTGCCGTTAAATGGTACTCCGGTAGTGATGCACGCCATCCGTGCGTTTCATAACAGTAAATATTCGCCACAAATCGTTGTTGTCATCCCATCTGCCCAGCATGGCTATTGGTCCGAGCTCTGTGAAAAATACAACTTTGACATTCCACATGTTGTTGCTAGCGGTGGTAAAAGTCGGTTTGAAAGCGTCAAAAACGGTTTGGCCGCCGTGCAATTAAGGTGTACCGATCTTTCACAAAGCCTTATCGCTGTTCACGATGCAGCAAGGCCATTAATTGCACCCACTTTGATAGACGCTACCTTCGATCAGGCGGCACGCTACGGAGCCGCAGCCTTGGCTATCCAAAGCACCAACTCAGTCCGGTTGAAAAGCAGCAATGGCTTAAAAAACAATGCATATCCGAGACAACAAGTCTACCTGATGCAAACGCCCCAGACTTTTAACGGCGTTATCCTTTCCGAATCGTATAAGCTAGATGAAGACAATGCATTTACAGACGATGCATCGGTGGTTGAAAAAAAAGGGTATCCTATCACATTGGTTGATGGGGATACCCGTAATATCAAAATTACCTTCCCGGAAGATTTACGTATCGCAGCAATCCTATCGGGTACTTACTCAGGCTGCACTCCGGATGACACGCAATAGAATGGCGATAATGGCAATCACCAGTAAAATATGGATGATTCCACCGGTGTAATATCCACCAAAATAACTGATCGCCCACGCGATAACCAAAATAACAGCGATAACATAAAGCAAATTTCCCATGATTACAGAGGTTAATTGTTTTTAATTAATTGATTATTCATTGATTAACAATCAATATAAACAACACCATTTTTGTAAAAAGGTTTTTGGCAGCGTGAAGTTTAGTGCGCCATATTCAGCACCAGTCCATCATACGCCAATGAAATTCCGTTGGGCAGTTCCCGCTGTACCTCCTCGTGGCGCCCGAGCCGGTGGCTGATGTGCGTAAAGTAGGTATGCTCAGCCCCGATACGTTGGGCAAACGTGATGGCTTCGTCTAAGGTAAAGTGAGAAATATGGGGGTCACGCTGCAATGCATTAACGACCAATATCTTTGTGCCGGCAATTTTTCTGATTTCTGTTTCGCTTACGGTCTTGGCGTCTGTTATATACGTAAAATCACCTACCCGGAAACCCAGTACAGGCATCATATAGTGCATGACTTCAATCGGAATGATTTCCGTGCTAAACAGGGAAAACGGGGTTGAATCTATTTCGTGGAGCGCTAACTGAGGAACGCCCGGGTATTTCTTTGCCGAAAATGCATAGTAAAATTCACGCTTCAGCGCCTCATGTACCTCATCTGTCGCATAAATATCGATGGCTTTCCCCTGTTGCCTGTTAAATGCCCGCACATCATCCAGCCCAGCTATGTGATCTTTATGTGAATGGGTAAAGAGAATGGCATCCAGGTGGTCAACCTGTTCCCGCAACATCTGATACCGGAAATCCGGTCCGGTATCGATGACGATATTTTTATCGCCCAGTTGCAACAATACCGATGAGCGCAGGCGCTTATCCCGGATATCGGGCGACCTACATACCTCGCAGTCGCACGCAATTACAGGAATACCCTGTGATGTTCCGGTTCCTAAAAATTTTATGGTCAAATCGCTAGTTTAGTTTGTTTGATACTTCGTAAAAACTGCCGCTGCTTCTCATCCAATCCGGCTCCATCCAACGGCATATCGCGCAATATACCTAACAGTGCCCCAATCTTCACTTCCAGGTTCGAAAATCGATTGACAACCACCACTTTGTTGTTTTGCAACACACATGCACCGGTTTTGAAATTGCCTTTTTCATACCGCACCCGGTATCCGAGGTCTCGTAGCAGAGATTCCAGTTTTTCCAGACTATGTTGTGTATTCGCTAGCAACGAAGTTCAATTTTTGACGTGCCAAAATACAATTCATACAACGAAATCGCAAAACTGTTTTATCCACAACGCAGCCAGTAACCTTTGCTGCTAGCTAATCCGCTCTCAAAAGCACGCACTTCCACAGATCCTGCATAAACCCCAGTCCGTAAGCAATCAATTGGACATATGCAGCAACCACGCTAAGCAAAGCCACACGGATACGACTGGTTTTCAGCAGCGAATGAAAAAAAATAAGAAAAGTGTATACGACAAGCAACCCATCAAACCCTTTTGCCAAAATGGAAATGCAATTACCCGTGGACACGCCCAATGCCCACCCGATATTCAATAACACCAAAGCCAATAAGAAACAAACAAATGCTGCCGGAAAAAAATGGACAAGCTTCAGTTCCTGCGGAAAATGTTTATAAATATTGATACGTGCTCTTCCAAAAAAATGCAGCTGCTTATAAAACTGCCAAAAATCCGTACGCCGTTTGTGATAAACCACGGCATCCGGAATCAGGCCGATTTTAAATCCAGAAGCCTGTATCCGGATACTATATTCAATATCTTCTCCCAGCCGGGTAAGTTTAAATCCGCCGACCTGTTCCCATACATTCCGCGATACGCCCATATTGAAACTACGCGGATGAAAGGTGCCGATATGCCGTTTATTTCCCCGTATCCCCCCCGTCGTAAAGGGTGAGGTCATCGAATAGCTGATGGCCTGCTGCACCGGTGTAAATGTTTCGTGGGCAGCATCCGGACCACCGTATGCATCGAGTGGTACCTGTTCCAGAAAGGCAGCCACGTGGGTCAGATAATCGGGTGGAATCAAACAATCCGAATCAAAAATGACGAAGTAGTCACCTTTTGCCCGCTCAAACCCAAAATTCCGCGTAAACCCCTGCCCCTCATTAGGTTTAACGTAATAATGAACATCCAACCGGTCCCGGTACCCCTCAACAATCGCCTTTGCATCGTGCACGGAACCATCTTCAATAACCAGTACTTCGAACGGCCGGTAACGCTGATGAGTAAGACTTTCCAATAGCTCATCGATCTCCTGAGGCCGGTTGTACAAGGGAATAATCAGCGAAAAAAAAATCGGTTGCATGCCCATCAAATGATCTTCTCAATCTGATAGTTATTACGCTCGGAACTACTCCGGGAAATCAGTTCAGCAACAAAACCTGTCAGAAACAGCTGCGTACCGATAACAATCGCAATCAACGCAAAGAAAAAAAGTGGCTGCTCGGTAACATTGCGATACGGGCTCTGATTGGCTATACTGACGAGTTTTTCGACGATGAGCCATACTGCGATGACAAACCCTGCGAAAAAGCTCAACACGCCCATGGTGCCAAAAAAATGCATGGGACGCTTCCCGAATTTACCAACAAAAAAGATCGACAACAAATCCAAAAAGCCTTTAATAAACCGACCCGGGCCAAATTTGGTCTTCCCATATTTGCGTGGATAATGCTGCACAACCTGTTCGTCAATTCGCTTAAAACCGGCCCACTTGGCGATAACGGGAATATAGCGGTGCATCTCTCCGTATACTTCGATGCTTTTTACTACTTCCTTTTTGTATGCTTTTAACCCACAGTTGAAGTCGTGGAGGTTATGGATACCCGACATGCCCCGGGTTACCGAATTAAAAAGTTTGGTCGGAATCGTTTTGCTGGGTGGATCGTGGCGCTGCCGTTTCCATCCCGACACCAGGTCAAAATCATCCCGAACAATCCGCTTGTATAATTCCGGAATTTCATCCGGACTATCCTGCAGGTCCGCGTCCATGGTAATGACCACGTTACCCTGAGCTGCGGCAAACCCTACATTAAGCGCAGCAGACTTCCCGTAATTCCGGCGGAATTTAATTGCAACAATTTTAGGATTCATCGCTTTCAATCCCTCAATTACCATCCACGATTCATCCGTGCTACCGTCGTCTACCAAAATAATCTCGTAGCTGAAGCCGTGATTATCCATCACCTGCCTGATCCACGCAGTAAGCTCCGGCAACGATTCGGCCTCGTTATACAAAGGAATGACAACCGAGATATCCATTGAGCGTTACTCTTCGGCTACAGGTGCAAATACCGGAGGATTCCGTTTGAAAATCGCGGCAAAAATAAGTGCGCCAATAAAATAAAAAATGGCACCCAGGGCCAATCCCTTTACAACGTCCATAAAACCGGGATTGACCTGTTTTTCGATATTTTTTTCCGCTTCTTCGATAATTTTATCAATTTGCTCCTGATCGGAACTAAATGTCTCCGCTACGCGTGTGGTGGCATTAAGCGAAATCTCGCGCATGGTATCTGCATAATTGGGTTCTATCCATTTGCCAAAAGCTGTCGTAAATAACGTTACCACAACGAACTGTACGATGAACATCAGAAAAATATTGCCCAATGCTTCCCGGAATGACCAATACCCTCCTATCTTTTTTCTTAAATCAAGTATAAAATAAATGGCCAGACCGATGCCGATGGCTAACTGAATGAATCCATATGCAAAATTGCCCATCAGCGAAGGGGAAGCGTAATACACCAACAGAAAAATGATGATGTTGATAAGTGCCCAGATCAGTGCATTATTAATCGCAATTTTTCTGGCATTTACGGTGTTCAGATTTGTTGTTGTCATGGCTATGTGTTTTAATTAATGATTATAGGCAACTAACAGTTGGTATACCGCCGCATCAAAGGCAGGATTTGCACTGTGACGAACATAAAGGTTCAGATCTTCTGCCGCGGGATGCTGTTCGTAAAAGAATCCCATGATTGGATAAAACAACTCTGCCAGCTCGTGATCTTCAGAAATCTTTGAGGCAACTTTAGCAATTTCGGCATAGGAGCTATCCACCAAAATCTGATGAGCGATTACCGGTTCATAAATACGGTGTTCATCCTGAAATTCATCGTCGTCTACCAGCAGAAATTCCCGGAGATAATCATCCAATTGGGGTTCGATCTGTTCATCCGCACATTCCCGCAAGTAAAGCAATACATTCAACAGCTCCGTTCCCCGGTCAATGGTCCGATCTTCGATCTCCTCCCACTCATCCGATTCCAAGTAGTCTTCCTCCAGTTTTTTAACATCGGCAGCGAAGAAATTCAACAATAATAGGTCGAACGTAATTTCCCGTAATTCCTCAAACTGCGGAAAATCATCAAACACCCGGTCCACCAACGAAACCTTGTCCAAAAAAGCTCCATCCCCCGCAAATATTTCGGTAAGTTGACGGAGCATACCGTTTCCATCCTTTTGCTCTATTGAGCCATATGCCTGTACGCTGTTTTCGAGCGCCTGAACTACATAGGTATCCATAGGCTTATTGTGTGTTTATAATTTGACGTTTATTGACAGCCAATGTTACTTTCCCTTTCAACTCTTTTCCCATCAGCGGACTGTTACTTGATTTGGATCGATTTGTTTGCGAATCAAACTGCCATTTCAATTCCGTATCCAGCAAAATGAAATTGGCCAAGGCTTGCTCTTGGAATTCCGGCAGAGGAATGCCCAGCACACGCCGCGGGCCCATAGCCAATTTGTCGACCAGCTGATCCACCGTCAGGCCCGCTTGCAGTGCCAAAGGCAATAACGTCTGTAAACCGATGATACCTTCTGCAGCAATTTGATATTCAACATTTTTATATTCAATCTCATGCGGGGTATGTTGTGACACAATGGCATCAATGGTTCCATCTTTCAATCCTTTCCGTAACGCACGTATATCTGTTTGGGTCCGCAACGGAGGACTGACTTTATAATTGCTGTCAAAACCGGAAATCAGGTCATCCGTCATCACTAAATGATGTGCAGCTACATCGCAGGTCACTTTTATGCCTTTTGCCTTGGCTTTGCGGATAAGTTCAACACTTTCTGCGGTACTGATCGTAGTAAAGTGTATCGGCGCATCGTTGTATTCAGCAAGGTATAGATCGCGCGCCACCATCAGCGCCTCGGCAAGATTGGGATTTCCTTTCATTCCGAGGTAAGTGCTGGTTACTCCCTCGTTCATCTTTCCTCCCGCAGCGACCGACGCATCTTCGGGACACGAAATAATCAATCCGTCAAACCCTTTACTGTATAGCAATGCCCGACTCATTAATCCTGCCTGTTGCACCGGCTTATCTCCATCACAGAAAGCGATTGCACCTGTTAATTTCATGTCGTACAGCTCCGCCAGCTCTTCCCCCTGGCGCTTTTTGCTGATCGTGCCGATCGGATGTACGTCGACAGGCAACGGTCTGGAGCGGTTTACAATCAAGGCTACTTCAGACCGGCTGTGTACCGGCGGATGCGTATTGGGATGGACTGCCACCCCCGTTACCCCTCCTGCCAACGCTGCTGCACAACCTGATACAATATCTTCCTTTGTTTCCAGACCCGGTTCGCCGAAATTGACGTTCATATCAAAAAATCCCGGCACCAAGTACTGCCCTTTTGCATCGAAGACGTCCAGATTCGTAACATCTTCTTTAATTTGCCCTGCGATCTTGGTAATTACCCCTTTCTTTACCAAAACATCTAACTCTTTACCGTGAAAGGGAGTATTGGGGAAGAAAATACGAGCGGATTTGATGAGTAAGTTATCCATGGATGTAATACGACGAAAAAGGTTCTAATAAGACCGGAAAGTTGATTTTTAATGGAAATACGGTAGCGTATGCATTCATTAAAGAACAAAAGTACAAAATCAGCAGCAATGCAACTATTTATTTTTGAAATTGTGTACTTCCCCATTCATATCCGCCCGATTCGAGCCCTGTCAATTCCATTACCCGATCAATTACGGTAGCGGCCAATTCCTCGAAATTTTTCGGCAAGCTATAAAACGATGGACTCGCGGGGCAGATGATACCGCCTGCTTCGGTAACTCCCTGCATATTGCGCAGATGGATAAGACTCATTGGGGTTTCTCTCGGCACTAAAATAAGTCTTCGGCGTTCTTTCAACATCACGTCCGCAGCGCGGGTGGTCAAGTCGGATGAAGTCCCCCCCGCGATTCTTGCCAGTGTTCCCATTGAACAGGGACACACAATCATGGTGTCGAATTTGGCAGATCCTGAAGCAAACGGAGCGTAAAAATCATTCCTTTCGTAAAATGCAAAGGGGTATTTTGTGTAATCGTCATTTCCCAGCTCAAATTTCCACACATCCTTGGCATTATCAGACATCACTACACCCACAGACGCTAATTGGTGCTGGCAAGCCAATAACTTATCAAGCAATACTTTGGCATAGATCGAGCCGCTTGCACCTGTAATGGCTACCACGATTTTCTTTGGAATCATAACGAAGAATATTCGCCAAACTTAGGCAACTCGCATTTTAAATGCAAATAGCCCGCGGCATAATCCGCGGGCTTTCGGTGAAATTGTGGTGTATTTCAAGCTTACTACCTTGAACGGATTTCCTTACGCATGAAAGAAACGTAAGACAATGCAAAGCAGACCACGGTAGCCGCTACCAAGCCGGTCAGCTGTGGCCATACAATTAATAAACTTTGTCCCAGCGGTAATGGGCTGGGTATTGCCCCGTAGGCCTGCTCCATCGTAAGCGGTCCCAGACTCCTGACAGAAGGTACCAGTAACGTCGTTGTCGCATCGGTATACAGCTGGCTGGGCACCACACGCATCAAGTTAAGAATAAACTGCTGGTACCCGATGAGTTGTTGCGGTGATGCCGCTTCGGATGGCAGCATCGCCCGGGCAACCAGGTTTACAATGATCTGGTAAAAGACCGTAAAGAATAGCCAGACAGCAATGGCTGTAAGTGCCGATGTAGCAGCTTGTCTGAAACGGATGGATAAAAACACTGACAGATTCAACCAAAACGCCACATAGAGTACGCTTAATAACAAAAAGCATATAATGCGGAAAAATTCCTCCACTGTGGGTGGTATGCCGATGATGAATATCCCAAATCCCATCACCAAAAAACCTAGTGCAAAAAACATCACGCCGATGACCAAAAGTGCTGCCGTAAACTTGGCATTAATCAAATAATCACGATGGATCGGTTGGGCCATAATACGGCTTAACGTGCCCGAATTCTGCTCGGAATTGATGGCATCAAACCCCAGGCCTATGCCAAGCAAGGGACCCAGAAATCCGATAAAGACGTGAAACGGTGGCAGTGAGCCATCGGATAATGTAAACAGTTTCAAAAAGAAAAACGGATCGTCGGCATCATTTGCCTTCCGGGTTTCTTCCACTAAGTTGGTTATTGAGGTATACAACGAACCAAAGCACGTCAACAATATAAGAAACAACAATATATTAAAACGCCAACTACGCACATGATCCGTTACTTCCTTCTGTACAATCACCCAAAACGGATGACTGGTTGCCAATGCACGTCGCTCTTCCATGTGCTGGGTAAAGCGGTGTATCGTTCCGCTTACCTTCGCTATCCACGGAATTTCCCGGAGGCGGCGCACAGCATTATGCAGTTTTTCCATAGACTTCACCTCCCTCAAAATACTTTGTATAGATATCATCTAAGCCATATTCCTTTGTATTCAGGTATTTCAGTCCGAAACCTGCATTTACAAGGATACGTGCTACTTCAGCCGTCATATCCGACGTACTACCAATGGAAAGCCGCCCCTTGTCAACGCGAACGGAGGCAATGCCCTCTAAACCGAGCAAGTGGGATTTGACGGCTTCCATTGCATCCATCCCTTCGGCAGTAGAAAAGTCGAGACCTACTTCAATCACATAGGGTTCCTTGTCAGAAAACAGAGTTCTGGACAGCTCGGAGATATTTCCTTGGGCAAGCAGCTTTCCGGCGACAAATATTCCTACCCGATCACACACCTGTTGTACCTGATGCAGGTGATGTGATGAAAGTAGCACCGTAATCTGCTCTTCGCGGCTGAGGACCACAATTAACTCAAGAAACTCCTTTACACCGATCGGATCGATTCCCAGTGTCGGTTCATCCAGGATAATGACTTCGGGATTTTTTACCAGTACATCAGCCAGTCCCAAGCGTTGGCGCATGCCCCTTGAATATTTACCGGCTTTCTTTCCGGATGCTTCCTGTAGTCCCACACGTGCCAACAAATCATCCACACGCCTTTCAGCCTCTTTCCAAGAAAGACGATTGAGCCTTGCCGTGTACAGCAGGTTTTCCCGACCGCTCAACTGATCGTAAAATCCGACATCATCGGGCAAATATCCTACCCTTCGCTTGACTTCAATGGGATGAACCGTGGAGCTGATTCCGCACACGCTCACATTGCCTGAAGTAGGCTCGGTAAGCCCAAGCATCATCAGGATGGTAGTCGATTTGCCGGCACCGTTTGGCCCCAGCAATCCAAATATTTCTCCCTTGTGAATTGAAAGATCAAGGTGATCCACCGCCACAAAATCACCATATTTCTTGGTGAGGCCCTCCAGTTCAATGATGAATTCATCCACGGATTACCTCCTTCCATATTTGCGGAACAGATAGTATACACCGCCCAAGGCTCCGATAATGATCAGGATACCCAGCCACCCCCACAGCAAAGGAGTGCGGACCGACAACCTGAAAGAAGCGGTGGCCGATTTTTCTGGTGCTTTCGCTTCCAGATTCGCCACATAATCTCCGGCCACGGATTTTCTGCTTGCTTTGATGGTGGCGAATACCTGCGCATGCTGACCCGGGGCGATTACATCTATTTTACTGGGCTCAAATGACACGGTCCAATCCACAGGTGCAGAAGATTTCATTTCCACATTTTTCAGCGGTGCAGACCCGGTATTTTTCACCATCAGTTCCACTTTTTCATCGCTACCAGCCGTGATGGATGTACTCAGCTTTCCCGTGGGTGTAGTCAGCTCCAGGTTGTACGAACCCGTAATGACGACCTCCAACTCCAAATTGGATGACATTCCACTCGTGGAGGCCACTACCGGTATTTTATAGCTGCCAGCCCCCAGGTGGTCGGGTGGGTCCAATTCAATGGTAATATTCTGTGTTTGATTAGGGCCTACATTCACGGACGACACCTGTTTTCCGTTTGCCCGGAACAACGCATTCCACCCTTGTGGTACCTGTGCCCGGAGTCCGTAAACCTGTTCCTCACTGGAAGGATTCCGTAGCGTCGAATTAAAGGTAAACGTTGAATTGGCTGCCCCTTCCATGTTCGCCTGGTCGGTATTGAATTCCGATTTAAACGTACCCTGCTCGGATATTTCGACCGTCAACGGCAACTGGCTCATTCCCTTAGCTACCAATTGAAAATGATAGGTGCCTTTTTCTACCCGGTACGGTACCTGGACCTTAAAAGAAAAGTTTTTTTTCTCCTTGGGCAATACAGCGATCTGTCCAACCGTCCAACCGCCCGATTTGAGCTCATAGGACCAACCCTCCGGCAGTCCCACAACAGCAATTTCCGCGGTTCTCACACCGCCACCATTATTGATCACATCAACGGAGTAATCAATGGATTCCCCGGGGGGAACCGAAATTTTCGTGTAGGGAGTATACAGTGTAACACCTTGTGCTACAGAGTTATTATATCCAAATTTTATTGGAACAACTCCACATAAACAACATAACAAAAACGAAATTTTAGGCAAAGTTTGGGCACGTGCTAACATAAAAAAATCGAATTAATTTAGAAATGATAAACAGTACGGACGCAAATTTAGTTATTCAGCAAAATTCCAAAAATGATTTTACATTTTTTAACAATTGGTTTGTCATTCCAGAAAACAGGCAATAAAAAAAGGGCCGAATAATTGAATATTCGACCCTACATCTACCTATGAAAAACATGCCCTTTGGGAGGGCATTACAAAAGTACACCTAAGATTGAGGATACAAAACATTTATTCGCTCAAAAAAAGTTTTTGTAGATGTAATACTACAAGAAAAAGGCCCCTTTTTCGCAGCATACTCCTTTTTGTAGGTTATACTCATACGGGTTTGATATTTTTTTAGTTAATTCGTCCTGCGTAATTTTAGTTATTGATTTAGACAGATTGAAAAAATGAGCCTCAGTCAACTGGAAGAATATATAGAAACAGGTAACAGCCGCGCCATTGATGATTTGTTAAACGGCAACCCAAGCTTAAGTAAACAAAAAACCAGTCACGATATATCCCCCTTATTATTAGCATGTTATTATAATAAGCCACAAATTGTCAAGGTATTGTTAAGGCATCTTGATGAATTAACGATCCACGAAGCGGCAGCCGCCGGCCAGTTGGAACAGGTTCAGGCCATGATCGAGGACCAGGCCGACTTATTGGATGTTGTTTCAGATCATGGATTTACTCCGCTGGGAATGGCTACCCATTTTGGTAATGAAGACGTGGTCCGATACCTGTTATCGAAACACGCTGATCCCAATATTCAATCTCAAAATGGATACAATGTTTATCCGCTTCACGCCGCCATCGGATCAAACTTTGACGGTATAGCTAAAATGTTGATTGAAGCAGGTGCCGAGGTAAATGTATTACAGACTTCGCGAATAAGCCCGTTGCACCTTGCTGCGCAACATGGAAATATAGATCTTATTATTTTACTATTGGAAAATGGCGCACGGGTAGAAATCAAAAACGACATGGGTAAAACCGCATCTGATCTGGCCGCAGAAAAAGGATATATTGAAATTGCGGAGATTTTGAAAGTGTAACTATCAAAAATCCCAAAGACGATGCCGCATACGTTTGATATAATTCCGGAAATCCAACACAATGCCTGCCAAGAAATAGAAGATAATTGGGAAACCGACAGCCAGAAACGATGTGTATATAAAGAAAAGTCGGAGTTTTGAAATAGATATACCTAGACGCTCACCGATGTATGTACACACTCCAAAAGAACGCTGTTCAAAAAACAAAAGAATCCGCTTTATCATCACTCCTTGTATTTGATCAATTGCAGCCCCATTCCACATTCCAAACATCGCTTTTTGTCGCAGTAAAATGATTTCATCTGCAATAAGGCCTGCGATTCTGCCGCTTGCGATGCCTTAATGCCTATTGCGGAAAATCGCGTCAAAACTGCATTTTTTTCCACTCCGAGGCTTTCTAAAAGCATTATAGCCCGGTAAAGATACGTTTCTTTACCAATATATTTACCATAAGCAAATAAAATACCAGATACCATATTGATAAGTAGGTTATTGACAGATTCCGATCCCAGTTGACAACCATGCTCCGAAGACAGGCCGTCAAAGCGATAGTGCCGCTTCCAATAGGGGTTAACCGGCAACTCCGTAAATAGCGATTTAATTTTGGAAATATCCTGAGCATCAATCAATTCAGAAAATAAATGGGCTGACCGTAAACAAAGTGCTGCGAATTGTGCAATACGGATGGAAGGGAAATTGCTTGGACGGGTACGCAGAAATTTCCAGATCGACGCATCCATCGGAATCAGCGAATAAAGCTGGCGGAGATAACGATTTTCCTGCTGTAGTTTGCGGGGGTATACATCGGAAAATTCAGTTTCTTCCAGTAAGCCGGCTTGCCCGAAAAACAGCGATTCAATAGCCTGCGGATCCTGTTTATGCTTCGCCAAAATAGTCTGTGGCAAAATGCGGGCTAGCTGTTCGAATGCCTGTGTATTAACTTTGAATCCGAAACTTCGGGCAGCCCAAAGATAGCAGGTATCCTCCCAGCTTCCCCGTTGCTGAGTCAACAACGCATAAATCGCAGACACCTTTTGCTCCAGGCGCTCAATCAGTAGACGTGATAACCACTGCGATCGATGAATATCCGGAACACGATGAATTAATTTTTCACAGGGAATCCAATACATGCCACTCATCAATTCACGATATTTTGACAAAATGTAACTGGGAATTAACGGTTTCAAGACAAGGGTTTCAGGGAAGGTACCGTCTTCGCGACAAATTATTTTGTCGTATTCATATACAACATGCAATATTACGTTGTTATACGCCCTGTCACGGTCATGTTTGTGTATGTCCCATTCAGATGCACGTACGTGAATCTCAATGTTTCCGGCCCATTCCGTTTCTCCGATTCGTACCCGGGCAGCAATAAAATCCGGCCCGGCATCGCGATTATGGCATCCTGTATCCAATATCGTCAACGCTTTTTTTGATACAGTAACTAATTGTGTAGTCTGGAATAGGCGATACTTCCAAATAAAATGAAATAAATCTTCTGGCAAGGTCATATATCCGGCTCATAGGTGTCTAACAAAGGTAGGCATTCCCTCTGTAACCGTCAAGACCTAGACACCCTGTAACTGGCGTTTAATACGTCAACGTTAGTAATAATCAAACCATGAAATTACTTCCGTTTGATCTAGTTTAGATTTGGCTTTTTGGTCATAATCACGCACAATCCTTCCGTTTTCCATCTGAATAAGACGTGTCCCATAACGCAATGCCTCGTTAATGTTGTGGGTTACCAGCAAGGCAGTTAACTTATTTTCTGAGATAATTCTGTCAGCAATCTCCATTACCTGACGTGCCGACCGGGGATCCAACGCGGCAGACGGTTCGTCAAGCAACAGCACATCCACATTCGTCATCACGGTCATCAGCAGGGTGAGAGCTTGTCGTTGCCCACCACTCAATGTCCCCATGGGCTGGGCCAGCTTATCTTCCAGCCCCATTCCCAATGTGGCTATTTTATCCCGTACAGCCTGTACAAATGCCCGATCCATCCCCAATTTCATCCATTTGGGCGACCCGCGCAACGCTGCCATTCTGAAATTGTCCAGTACGGTTAACGATGCCGCCGTACCAAGCAACGGATTTTGGAAAACACGGGCTACCCAACGGCTTCGCCGGTAATCCGGCAGTCGTTGTATTTCCTTGTTATGCAGCCGAATGCTGCCTTTATCCACATATGTATTGCCCGCAATCAGATTGAGCAGCGTACTTTTCCCTGAGCCATTTGCCCCAACAAGAACCGTATAACTCGCAGGCTCCAGGTGGAGCGTCACATCCCACACTGCAGCCACCTCAGTTGCCTTGCCCGCATTATATACTTTGGTGATATGTTGAAGATCCAGCATTGATATCCTTTATTACGAACGTTTACTCAACTGCAGGGCACTCCCTACCCGTGGCAATGCCACAATAAACAATACCAACAGCGACGTCGTTAGTTTCAACAGGTTGGCATCCACCCCTACCCCGAGCGCCGTTGCCAGAATCAATTGGAAAACAATCACCCCAAAGAGTACACAAATCAACATGATAGAAACTGCGCGGATTTTCAAGAAGTTAATTATAGTATCTCCGATAATTACCGCACCCAATCCGCTGATGACAATACCTATCCCCATATTGATGTCTGCAAATCCCTGAAATTGTGCCATCAATGCACCACTTGCCGCAACCAGAGCATTGGCGATGGCCAGCCCATAGCCTTTCATTCGCGAAGTGTTAACTCCCTGCGCTCGTATCATTAACTCACTGTCACCCGTCGCCCGCATCGCAATACCGAAGTCACTCCGCAACAGGTAACTCATGGTTGCCAGTAAAACCATCAAAATTATAAGTAATATAGCCAACGTATTATAATCCGCACCTGCAAATACGCTAAACGTTGTAAATAGATCCACATAGCCGAGCAACGGCACATTCGATCGGCCCAGCAACACCAAATTGACTGAATACAGTGCGGTCATCATCAAAATACCAGCCAACAGCGCGTGAATACGGAGACGGGTATGGATTAAGGCAGTGCAACTCCCTGCCAGTGCCCCCCCGGCCATCGCCAAGAAGAATGTTACCAATACCGGATAACCGTTTGACAGTCCCACGGCCATAATTACCGCACCCAATGTGTAACTCCCATCTGTCGTAATGTCAGGGATGTTAAATATCTTCATGGAAAGAAAAAGGCCGATTACCAAGGGCCCGAAACACATTGCCTGAATGATTGCTGCCAAGTAAAAATCCATTATACGGTCTGATAACGATTTCTGTAGTAAATATCCAAACGATCTGGGCCGATAGAATGGCTTTCCCCGGGTGCAGCGTGTAATGCTGGCGAGGAGATTCCAGCCCCCCACGTATCGCGTGATGTAAATACACGAGCTTCATCCCACAATCCGGCGTCTATGAACAGGTCAAGTGTATTCCTCCCCCCTTCTACAATGAGCGATTGGATATCCATCAAGTACAATTGATACGCAATCTTTTGCGGCAGGTACCAATCCATGTCTTCTAGTTCTATATACTTCACATTTTCTGTCCAGTCAGACCGTGACGCATTAAAAACAATGGTTTCTGCACTTCCATCAAACAGCGCGGTATGAGGGGACACAGCAAGGTACTTGTCAACGAGGATCCGTTTGGGGTTCTTTCCCTGCCATTTCCGTACCGTGAGTTGCGGATGATCCATCAATGCCGTTTTGGTTCCCACAAGCACCGCATCTTCTTCGCTTCGCCACCGGTGTACCAACTGCTGAGCCACCTCTCCGGTAATCCATCGTTGTGTCCTATCCGATGGAGCCATGTAACCATCTGCCGTTTGCGCCCATTTAAGAATAATATAGGGCCGCTGATGTCGAACCCGGGTCATGAATCTGCGGTTGATCCAACTGGCATCCCTTTCCAAAACGCCCTCAATAACTTCAACGCCAGCCTCTTTCAGTATACTGACCCCCAGCCCATTTACCTTATCAAACGGATCACGGCACGCAATAACCACTCGGGCTACCTGATGATCGGCCAACAATTTCGCACAGGGAGGTGTCTTTCCATAGTGAGCGCAGGGCTCTAAACTGACATACATCGTCGCCGAGCGGAATAAGTCGGCAGCGCGTTCACCATACCGTCGCTGCACATCCACCATAACCAGCGCCTCGGCGTGCGGACCACCAAACTTTCGATGGAAATCTTCCGCAACAATGCGTCCTCCGTGAACCAGCACTGCTCCCACCATGGGGTTTGGACTTACCGACCCCATCCCCAATTGTGCCAATTCCAGGCAGCGGCGCATATAAGCTTCGTGCTCTTGCATGTTGCAAACATAAATAAAATGTCTTGTTTCCGATACTACCGCGGTTAGTCCAACTTAACTGTGCTTGGTTATCCACTTGATTCTGTCGTACCTTTACTTTACAAAAAACATATAATAAACTTTGTATTTAATTGGGTTTTATTCGGAGTTCATTCGGAGTTTACTCGGTAGTTAACCGAATAAACTAAAAGTAAAATACAACTATACAAAGAATTTATTCATAGTTTTAGGTAGGCTTAGGGTAAGGAATGTATACACCATAGCTATTGTTGCCGCCACTTGGGAGATCCGAAAGTATCCTGTACTTTTGTCCAATGCGGCATCTGGCAGGTATTGAACAGCAATTTGTAGACGAATTGAAAGAATTGTACAGTGCAAGTGAAGCCAGGGAGCTTTATTTCTTGCTGCTGGAAGATCAATTTGGATGGTCCAGACCTATGTACCTTATGCGGAAGCAAGAACTCATTGATGATTCTATCGCCGACAGATTGCTCAAAGCACTATCCCGTTTGAAAGAGGCGGAACCCATACAGTACATTTTGGGATATGCCTGGTTCAGTGGAATGAAACTGAAAGTTGATCGGTCGGTATTGATTCCACGGCCGGAAACCGAAGAGTTGGTACAGCTCATCATCGAACAACAACTACAGGCACATAACGGCAATCTGCGTATCATCGATATCGGCACAGGAAGTGGCTGTATTGCCATTTCCCTCAAAAGCGCGTTCCCTCATGCATCCGTCCACGCATTGGATATTTCGAATGATGCGCTTCATATCGCTAAGCAAAATGCGAATCGTCATTCTTTATCCATTGAATGGATCCAGGCTGATATGCTGGATTGGGATATTATTTTCCAAACTGACCAGCTATTTAACGTGGTGGTAAGCAATCCTCCTTACATTACGGAACAAGAACGGAGTGATATGCATCCAAATGTATTGATCCACGAACCACATTTAGCCCTTTTTGTAGAAGGAAGCGCTCCCTTATTATTTTATGAACATATTGCAGCGTTCGCTTGGAAACACCTTCGGGCAGGAGGAAATCTATATTTTGAAATCAATCGTCAATATGGCGCCGATGTATGTGATTTACTACAGAAAAAGGGATTTTCAAATGTACAGTTGCATCAGGATATGCACGGAGCCGACCGTATTGTGCAGGCTCAGAAAAGGGATAGTTTCTAAGGAAACCCGATTTAAATGGTTATTCCTCCTTTTCGCTTTGAACGGTTCGTCGGCTAAGTAAACTTACAGAAATTACGTCGTTTGAAGAAACTATTAAACGATCCGACGCATTCGTTCAGCCTCCATCCTACTTTCCAAGAAAACATTAACCACTGAAAAAAAAGGGGTTATTAACGTCTAAAAATTATCTGAAATTTATTTTGGACGATACAAGCGATAATCCTATCTTTGCACCACTTTCCAAAAAAGGAAACGTTCTTAAAAAGTTTGATTCCGTAGCTCAGCTGGTAGAGCAATACACTTTTAATGTATGGGTCCTGGGTTCGAATCCCAGCGGGATCACAGGTTTCAAAACCAAAAATGCGTAAAAGCTTGCAAATTAATTATTTGCAAGCTTTTTTGTTTTTCGGGATACCCCAAAATCTTCACTTTTTCGCAATATGCTGGTGAGCAATCCGGTGAGCGGTTGGCATCGTGCCAATTGCTCACCAGAAATTCAATAAGGATTTAATTACCAGCATGTTCAACGAATGAACATCTTGATGGGTTTAGGTTGTAAGGCTACTTTTGCATCGTACATGATGGTTTTTTATGGCGATGCAGCTCTCACCCCGAAGGTCGGGGCTCGGGTTGTTCACTTAATTCGTTTAAAAATGAAGACAAATTTCAGCCTTCTTTTCTATCTAAAGAAGCGAAGCAAGTATGAAGGTGGTGCATTGCCCATCTATCTACGCATCACAGCTGATGGAAAGCGTGTCGAAATTACCACAAACCGTACGTGTGAACCTTCTCGCTGGAACTCCAAAGCTGGCCGGATGTCCGGCACCAAGGAAGACGCAAGAGACTTGAATGCCTATCTCGATCGTCTGCAAGCCAATGTGTACAATGCGCATCAATGGATTATCGAAAGACAGTTTGACGTCACAGCTGAACGGCTGCGTGATCGGTTTCTTGGCCGAAAAGAAAAAACGCACACGCTGATAGAAGCCATCCAACAGCATAATGCTGAAATGGAGGCATTAGTCGGCAAGCAATATGCCAAAGGCACACTCTCCCGGTTCCGCGTTTTGGAGCGGCATGTTTCCGCATTCATGATGGTCAAGTATCATGTTGCGGATAAGGACATCATACAAATTGACCAAGCTTTCATCCGCGATTTTGATGTATATCTGCGTACGGAAAAAACGTGTGCCAACAATGCGGCCGTAAAACACATTAAGAACCTTGGTAAAATCCTCCGCATATGTATTACAAAGGGTTGGATTGAGCGTGACCCCTTGTTGGGCTACAAGTTGAAAACCACACCTATGGATAGGGTAATTCTTAACGAAGATGAAATGAAGCGGCTGGCGGCAAAGCATTTCCTAACCAAACGCCTAACGCATGTAAGGGACGTCTTCCTATTCTGCTGCTTCACCGGATTGTCCTATTCCGATGTGCAATCGCTTAGATCAACGGATATTGTCAAGGGGGTTGACGGCAGGCAATGGATAACCATCAACCGTACGAAAACCAACGTGCGTTCGTCCCTACCCATATTGCCCACCGCATTAGAGATTTTGGAACGCTATGCACACCATCCGTTTTGTGTATCCCATAATAAAGCATTTCCCATCATCAGCAATCAGAAGATGAACGAATACCTAAAGGAAATCGCCACGTTATGCGGAATAGACAAACCATTAAGTTCACACATTGCACGGCACACCTTCGCCACAACGGTCACCTTGTTGAATGGCGTACCGATTGAAAGCGTTTCCAAGATGATGGGGCATACCAACATTCGTACGACACAGCAATACGCCAAGGTACTGGACATCAAGATAAGTAAGGATATGGAAGTGCTACATCAAAAATACGCCAATGGGCTATAAGCGACATGCACACACGTAGCCATTTCTACCGCTTAGGCCACCGAAACACAAGGCGGGGGAATCGGGTCAAGGGCGCCGAAGGGCAGAGGCCAGTGGGTGGCGGCGTTTATATACCCTTGACCTTTCCCCCGCCGTGGGTAATTTTGGCCGGGCGGTGGGATGGCTGGCGAAAAGGAAAAAAACATAATTAATGATTAAGGTTTAATCTTCGCCCATTAAATCAAGGAAATGGGTTAACGTCAATATTTTGGTACGGCCGAATTTTTGGATGTCCAATAAATCCTTATCCCCTGTTAACAAATAGGTTGCTTTCCCGTCTTTGGCCAGCGCCAAGAGAAAATTATCTTTCGGATCCCTACAGACTTCCACATTACTTTTCACGGCCACAATGTCGATAAAGGCATCAAATGCCTCCAACATATCAATTAATGCATCTCCCGTAAAATACCTGCGGAGTTTAGGTTTACTGATTGTGGCTTCAAGTTCATCGATAAGTTCCAAACTGAACAAAATACGCACCCTGTTCGCATACAGCAATTTATCCAGCAGGTGATATTTCTTCGAAATGATGAAACTAATCCATAGATTGGTGTCTATGATAATGTTGGCAGGTTTATTTCTTGCCATGCCTTTCCGCTCTCACTTCCTCAACGATTTCAGTGATTTCATCGATGGTTGGGGCGGAAACAGCATTCCTCCTCATCTTTTTCAGATAAGCCTTTAGCTTGGATTCGGGTTCATCACTTACCTTGATGAGTTTTAAATCCTGCATGCCCTCAATCAGCTTCAATGCATTGGGGTTCAATATTTCAATCCTGATAGTCGACATAGGTTCAAATATAGCGAATTTTTCATACACAATCAATTTTTAAAATTTATGATTATCGTCTTATCCCCATAGATTGCACATGTTTTTTCTTTTTCCGTTTGCGCCGTTTCTCCTCTTCCTCGACGGGGTTTTGCAGGCTGCCTTCATAGACAGGTTTCAGCAGCGTTTCCAACAGGCCGGAGACACCGCCTATCGTTGATGAAAGCATGTCGCCCACGCTTCCGAACATCCCCTGGCTCACTTCGTGTGCCAACTCCATTGCCAACGGCTGGTCCTGTGGATGCCTACACGTCAATTCCGCGAGTGTGTGCATCTGCGTTTTCTGCTGTGCGGTGCCGTTCTTCATCGTATTGGCATATTGCAGGCTGTCTTTCAGGTTACGCTCGAAGTCGAACAGTTCATCGAACAGCGTCTCGCCCGACTGCTTGAACGCCGTGCGGTCGAACTGCCCCAGCTTCTGCGAATGGGCTTTGTTTTTGCCACGTGACGTATTCTGCGGGCTTAGCTTGATTTTATTGGTGATGTCCTTGCGGCTCACGATGATTTGGACGTGCATATGCCTCCCGTCTTTGCGCTCCCCTTTTTTCTTTTGTCCGCTTTTCACCTCTTTGTCGTTGTGGCTGTAATAGCGATGGTTTTCCAGCTTACCGAACCAAAGCAGATTCTTGTGGTTTTCGATGCCGGGGCGTTTGAAGTTCCGGGCGTATTCGTCCATCACCTTGGAGGCAAACTCCTTCAGCTTTTCCTTTGCCCCGTCCTCACCGTATTGGGACACGAGGTGCGCCAGTTCCTTTTGGCTGGGGCTGATATTGATAAGGAAGAATTTGCTGTCATCCCTGCCCAGCTTCGCCACGTTGCGGTCGATGCCTATGCGTACCTCATGGGGTTTGATGTCATTGGCCGTGCCGTTGAACCAATGTTCCGGCTTGGCCGCAATCCCCTTGTCCGGCTGCATCCGGTTCTCCTTTTCGAGGTAATGCACCAATGCACCGCTGCTGCCCTTGTTATCCCCCGTTTCCGATTTGGTGATGTTGATGTACATAATCCTACGTTACAGGTTATCCAATGATTGCCGCACATGCTTGGCCAGTTCTTCCTTTTTGGCTGCCGATACAGGCCAGCCGAGGGCTTCCCTTTGGGTAATGTAGTAATCCAGTACCTGCCGGAACCTGGACTTCAATGTTTCCCTTTCCCGCATGTTGCCAAGTATCTTTTTCAGCGTACCGTCCACCAGTTTCAGGTAGCCGATGGTTTCCCTGCCCATGATGGTTGCCTCCGACTGCCCTTTGCCGATGCTTTTCAAAAGCGGGTTTTGCATCTTGGCTATGGCCTATTGGCATGATATATACAAAAAATTGGTACAACTAAAATCAAAGGAAAATGAGCAATCTTGCGGATAAAACGGAATACAGGGCATTGAGCATTATTGCCCGAATGGTAAAGCAGTTTGAAAAACTGCATTATATGGATATGACCAAAATTGACGATTGGGATGCCACACAGGCGAGGAATTTATTAGAGGCTATTATCCACTCCAACGGATACAAAATCAACTATGACAAGGGCAGTAAAAAGCCGATTTTAAAGTGTAGAGATGTACACGATTAGAATTTCGGGAGCGGTACGCCGTTCCCGTTTTTTGTCTCAAAAATTGGACGGCAAAAAGACAGATCCTTCCGATGGTCGGAACAACCCCTTTGCAAATGCTCCACTTCACGATACCGATACATCTGCATTTCCCAAATAGGTTGCATCGGGATAGGCTACTTTCTTTCATGAGTTGATACGGAAAAGAAAGTAGCAAAGAAACCTGTGATTGTGATTGCTTAAAAAAAAATTAGTGAATTTTTTCTACGTTTAAAATTATTATCGTAATATTGCGATGTAAAAAAAGAATAATGGGGCTTACGAAATCAGAAATATTTACGGACGAACAGAACAGATTGGCTTCTTTGTTCAAAGTTTTAGGACATCCTGCACGGGTTGCCATTCTTCAATACATCATCAATCAGAAAGCCTGTATCTGTAATGATTTGGTCGATGAATTGGGATTGGCACAGGCAACCATTTCACAGCACTTAAAAGAGCTAAAGAACATAGGTATCATACAGGGAACTATCGAGGGCAAATCTGTATGCTATTGTATTGATGAGAAACTTTGGAAACAAATTCAAGCGGAATTTAATGTGTTTTTCAATCAAGAGGTAAAGGTAACAAGTTGCTGTTCATAATATTTTTTTGACCTTTATTATCGTTATATTGCAATATATAGTTTAATGTAAATTTTCAAACCGTACTGTTATGAAACTATCAAAAATCAAAGAAATCCTGCCAACATTGGACAATGTTGAATTCCAATTAGAGAACGGAACATTTGTTCCCGAACATTTCCATGTTACGGAAATAGGACAAATCACCAAACATTTTATTGACTGTGGTGGTGTAGTCCGTACAGAGAAAGCGGTAAACTTCCAATTGTGGGATGCCAACGACTACAACCACAGATTAAAGCCGACCAAGCTATTGAACATTATCAAACTATCCGAAGAAAAATTGGGCATTGAAGATGCCGAAATCGAAGTGGAATACCAAAGTGAAACGATTGGCAAATTTAACTTGGACTTTGACGGTCAGCATTTCATCCTAAAGAACAAGCAGACGGCTTGCTTGGCAAGCGATGTCTGCGGTATTCCTGCGGAGAAACAAAAAGTAAAATTATCAGAGCTGAACAGCACGTGCTGTACACCTAATTCGGGATGTTGCTAAACACTAAAGACCAATCGTCATGTATAAGAATTTAGCCGAAGCCATAAAGGGGATGCTTGACATCCAAACCATAAGCGAGGAACGCAAAACGATACTGCAACCGCTAATAGATTATGTACAGCAGAAAGCAAATAGCGGAGCGGACATAAACATCAATTTTATCTGTACCCATAATTCACGCAGAAGCCATTTAGCACAGGTATGGGCGCAGGTTGCAAGTGCGTATTTCAATATCCCGAACGTACATTGTTATTCGGGCGGTACGGAGGAAACGGCACTATTCCCGAAAGTGGCGGAAACATTGACCAATCAAGGTTTTACGATTTTCAAGATTGCGGAAACTGATAACCCTGTATATGCCATAAAATACGGTGATAATGCCTTGCCAATCATCGGGTTTTCCAAAAAATACGATAGCCCTTTCAACCCTGCCTCGGCATTTGTCGCCATTATGACCTGTTCGCAGGCAGACGGCGGATGCCCGTTCATTGCAGGTGCGGAAAAGAGAATACCCGTCACATTTGAAGACCCCAAGATTTCGGATGGTTCACCCGAACAGGCACAGGTATATGCTGAAAGGAGTTTACAGATAGCAACAGAAATGTTCTATGTTTTTTCAATGATTAAGAGTTAGCCGATGCAACCCAAACTAAAATTTCTTGACCGTTACCTTACCTTATGGATATTCCTTTCGATGGCGACAGGCGTAGGCTTGGGATATTTCTTTCCGAACATTTCCAATGCTACCGATGCCCTATCCGTAGGCACGACCAATATCCCTTTGGCGATAGGGCTTATATTGATGATGTACCCACCATTGGCTAAGGTGGACTATTCGTTGTTGCCCAAAGCACTTAAAGACACCAAAGTAATCGGCATATCTTTATTGCTGAATTGGGTTATCGGTACGGTACTGATGTTTGGTTTAGCCGTTCTGTTCTTACGGAACGAACCGGATTATATGACAGGTCTGATACTGATTGGTTTGGCACGATGTATCGCAATGGTCATCGTATGGAGTGATTTGGCAAAGGGGAACAGGGAATACACGGCATTATTGGTGGCATTGAACAGTATCTTTCAGATAATAACGTACAGCTTCTTTGTTTGGTTATTTATAAACGTATTGCCCGACAAATTAGGCTTAGCCGATTTCAACGTAAGCGTATCAATGAAAGATGTAACCGAAAGCGTGTTGATTTATTTGGGTATTCCTTTTTTCGCAGGTTTTATAAGTCGATACGCATTGGTAAAATCAAAGGGCATAGAATGGTATAACCGTAAATTTGTACCCAAAATATCACCTATTACATTGTACGCATTATTGTTTACCATCGTGTTGATGTTCAGTCTGAAAGGTGATAAGATATTGGAACTCCCAATGGATGTGGTAAAAATCGCTGTGCCGTTAATCATTTATTTTGTGCTGATGTTTTTCGTGAGCTTCTTTATCAACAAGTCATTGAATGTTCCTTACGACAAAAATGCATCCATCGCCTTTACAGCCACAGGGAATAATTTTGAATTGGCAATCGCCGTGTCCATTGCTGTATTTGGTATTCATTCACCACAGGCATTTGTGGGCGTTATCGGCCCACTTGTAGAAGTGCCTGTACTGATACTGTTGGTGAGGGCAAGTTTGTGGCTAAAGAAGAAATATTATGATTAGGAATTATATCAATAATGCTCTCCGGTATTTCCATGAAAATATTCCGTTGCTATCCTACTAATCCCCACACTGAAATATTTTTTGTTTTCACTTAATGCTTTAACGGCTGTGATGATTTCTTCGGGGTCGTTGAATTTCAACACATACCCCCACACACCAGTTTTCAGCATATCCGTTACAGTTTCTCTGTCATCTTGCGTACTGGAAATTAGGACTTTTAAATCGGAGTGATTTTCGAGCAGAATTTTAGCCGTGGAAAAATCTTCCTCAATAACACAGACATCGGGCAATGCCCCATCTGTAATCTTCCCCGAAAACAGCTACGCATATTAATGTAGTTTTATAATTTAGGGACAATGAAAAAAAGTAAGTTTAGTGAATCACAAATCATCAAGATTTTGAAGGAGCAGGAAACCGGGTCATCGGTTACGGATATCTGCCGTGAGCACGGTATCAGCCAGGGTACCTTTTACGGATGGAAGAGCAAATATTCGGGCATGGAGGTGTCACAGCTCAAACAGATGAAGGATATGGAGCGAGAGCTGGCACAGTATAAAAAGATCGTTGCCGAGCTGACATTGCAGAACACGGTTTTAAAAGACGTTATCGAAAAAAAGCTCTAGGACCTGCCGAAAAGCGCGAGCTTGTAGGTCATGCCCGTGAAGATTTCGGGATGAGCCTACGGCAGGCCTGCGTGACATTTAACATCAGTACATCTGTTTTTTACTACCGTGCAAAGCGCAGGGATGACACGGAAGTCATCGAGCAGCTTTCTATTCTGGCCAGTCTGCACCGCACATGGGGTTTCTGGATGATGTACCACCGTCTTAGGAAGTTACAGTATATGTGGAACCACAAACGTGTTTATCGAATATACACAGCTATGCGTCTGAATCTTAGAAATAAGCGGAAGAAACGCCTTCCTGCCCGGGTAAAGGCTCCTTTGTTATGTCCTGTCGGCCCCAATATCACCTGGAGCCTTGACTTCATGCACGATACACTTGCCAACGGGAAAACGATCCGTACGCTGAACGTCATCGATGATTTCAGCAGGGAGGCACTTCCCATTACGGTTGACACGAGCCTTCCTGCACAGCGGGTGATCCGGGAACTGGAAAAATTACTGGAATGGCGTGGCAAGCCCGAGAAGATCCGCTCGGACAACGGACCGGAATTTGTAGCCGAAGCCATGCGTGGCTGGTGTGAGAAAAACGGCATCCAATGGGAGTTTATCCAGCCTGGGAAGCCGACACAGAACAGTTTGATCGAACGGTTCAACAGAACATTCAGGCAAGACGTACTTGACAGTTACATGTTTGACAGCCTCCAAGAGATAAGAAAATTCGCAGAGGCATGGGCGTGGATGTATAATAATGAAAGGCCTCATTCATCTTTGGGGCAGTTAACGCCGACAGAATTCCTGTTGAAATATGGAAAACTCTCCGAGTTTCCCACATTCCAACAGGATAGCAATAGCAAATCTGATTGGAATTCTTTAGTTTTGAATGTAGCTAGCTAAGGGAAGATTACAAACTGAGTGATTATCCAAGAAGTCCCTATTTAAAACAAATCATAATAAACTATTTATTAGCATGGCAGTTTTGGAAAGATAGAATTGAAGAATGGCATAGCTTAAGCAGAGAGAATTTATCTCTTTATGTCAATGCTTCCAAAGAAATGGGACATATTCCTGCGGTATTGTATTCTATTACAAGAGTATTGAACTCAGTTGGGTCTAACTTTAAAAATGAGGGGATTGATTGGGTGTATACAATCGTGTCAAATAACAAGTTATTACAATTTGGTGATCTTGAATCAAACACGTTGTACTATTTGGAGATGTATCTAAGGAAATTCGTCTTTAATAATAGGCAAGAAATCAAAAAAGAGATAAGATTGAAAAACAAAGTCATTCCAATTCTTGATTTCATGATAGAACGGGGTTCAGTACACGCATATTTATTACGTGAAAGTATTTTATAGCAACTTCACATTTAGAATTTCAATCTTTTGGCTTTGGGTTTTTCGGGAATGAAATCATTTTGATATGGACTGTCTTTTAATTGACTCAATCGCCTCAAATCTTCCAAAAAAGAGTTCGAGTTCTGTACCAGCGGGATCACTTAAGGCGCGATTTCTCGCGCCTTTTTTTCATTTTCCGTTGTCGGTTTGTTGAGGTATACCCGTTTCCGTCGATAATTCAGGAACTTTGGATCATAGCCGTGAAGCTGTAATTTTTAACCGAAAAAGAAACTCTGTCATTAGGTTGATGGGATTTTGTTTTTTTAAGTTCCCACAAACAATTCGGACGGTACCATGCGATGTTTTATGCGGTCAAATAACAGAATTTCCTTATTTCAGATTCCTTATATTTCCCAACGAATCCAATAATTCGATCTGTGGGTTATCACTTTGATCGATATAAATATTTAGCCTTGGCCTCCCTTTTTTATCGTACAGATAAAGACCATTCTTTTGATCCCTCAACCCAAGGTAGAGGCGACTTCTTGGTCCTTCTCGTTCCGTTAATTCCTCCAATCGTCTTTTCTTCTCCACAGAATCCGTCATCTTTTCTATTTCGGCATGCTCGTCCACCCAACGCATCAGATTTGCGCCAACGGGATATTCGCGTATATGAATACCCCGCTTTATATCGGGTATGCCGTGCTCGTATTGTTCGATATTCAGTAATTGTAACACTTGGTCGTTATTCAGATTATCCATGGTAAATGACATGGTTTTTTCGATCTTATTGCCCTCATTTTTTTCCTCGTAGATCAATCCACCGCATTCATTCCCATTATTGTCGAAGAAAATAATTCCTGGTGGACGCTCACGGGCTGGAATATCGCGTCCGGCTACCCGTCCGGGATGTTGAAGGTTTTCGTTGCTTATTACCATGCGCAGACTACCGTCATCTCCTACGATGTTAATTCTTTTAATGGAAAGTTCGTCGTGCAGATCCGGTTTGTCATGGCTCAAAATAATATAAGCAAGGGTTGCAAGCAACGCAACCGTACATACAATCGTGTAAGCGATCAGAAAATTGATTTTAGCTTTTAATTGGCCTGATACCATGCTATAAAATTTGATAAAGAATTATTTGTTTTTTTATAAGATAGATAACAAACTTAAATAAATTCACTTTTATAAGCAACGGTCTGCTTTCATCCGTGCGCATGGTTACTCCACAGTTATCGGTCTACCAGGCTGCCGTTGCAAGATAATTTTTGTCGTGAAAAAAATAACAAAACCGCTCCCAATCCCGTATCCGACATTACACTTAAAAATTCTTTGTATATTCGCTAAGTTACAGGGTGCCAAACTATTTGGCCATTTCTGTGTTGGCTTACTAATTAAAACCATTAAATGCTAGTGTATGAATTCACGTCGCGACTTCCTGCAGAAATTAACCGCTTCCGCTATTGCCATTCCCCTTCTATCGTCTGTCAGGGCATGGAATGAACCCATCCATTCAGCCGACAACCCTCAAGGTTCTGTGTTGCGAGTCGCATTGATGGGGCTGGGTGGATATGCTTCCATAGTGGCTGAGGCTATGCAAAAATGTAAGCGGGCAAAAATAAGCGGTCTGATTAGCGGTACTCCTGCTAAACTCAATGAGTGGGGCACGAAATACAACGTACCGGAGAAAAACCGCTATAACTATGAAACCTTCGATGATATTAAGAACAATCCTGATATCGATGTCGTCTACGTAACTACACCGAATGCATTGCATCACGACCAGGTCATCCGCGTGGCCCGTGCCGGGAAACACGCAATCAGTGAAAAACCGATGGCTCTCAATGCGAAAGATGCACAGGAAATGGTAGACGCTTGTTCGGAAGCCGGGGTTAAACTGTTGGTAGGTTACCGGATGCATTTTGAGCCTAAAACGCTTGAAGTAATACGGATGCGTAGCGAGGGCGAGTTCGGAAAAATCATGTTTTTTCAGGGACAAAGCGGTTTCCGGATCGGTGATCCAAACCAGTGGCGACTAAATAAAGCATTGGCTGGTGGTGGATCGCTCATGGACATCGGCATCTACGCAATCAACGGCGCACGTTATATGGTAGGCGAAGAACCGATTTGGGTGACAGCTCAGGAAACGAAAACGGATACCGTCAAATTTAAAGAAGGAGTCGACGAAACCATCCAGTTTCAGATGGGCTTCCCAAGTGGTGCCGTGGCATCTTGTCTATCTACCTACAATATGAATTACCTGGACCGCTTTTACTTAAACGGCGAAAAAGGTTTTGCAGAACTGCAACCCTCCACCGGATATGGCCCTATCAAAGGACGGACGAACAAGGGGGAGCTCACGCAGCCCCACATCACCCATCAAACCTTACAGATGGATGCCATGGCCGGAATCATCCTCGATGGCCAGGCACCTACTGTACCCGTTGACGGCGCAGAAGGCGTAAAAGATTTAAAAATTATCGATGCAATCTACGCAGCATGTGCATCTGGAAAACGACAGGAATTAAATATTTGAATACCGATCCGGTTTTACGCACAGATGACAAAACATAATTAATTATCATACAATTAATTAAACTATTAGCCTTGACAGGTAGCGACTTTTTCCATTTTTAAACGATTGTTTTAATTAAACGTTTGTTTAATTTTGCGCCGTTATGTCGGAAAAGGTGCAATACAACGAAAAGCAGCAACAGATTATGGCGGTTGCGCTCCGTCTTTTTGCTGAAAACGGATACGATAAAACATCCATCCGGGACATCGCAAGGGAGGCGGAGGTAAATGTAGCCATGGTATCCTACTACTTTGGTTCCAAGGACAAATTGCTCGAAGCAGTTTTCATCAACCATTTCAAATCCATACGGGCATCATTTAAGCTGATTCTCAATCATCGGGGCGATTCCGCCACGGACAAAGTGAGCAAAATCATTGATATGTTTATCGATATGCTGGCAAACCGTCAGCTTTTTCACCGGTTGATGATCCGTGAATCGGGTATCCTTAAGCAGGGTCCTCTGTTTGATATGATCAATGAGATGAAAACAGCAAACAGGCGGTTGGTAGAAAAGGCGGTAAAAAACGGACAGCAATTGGGCGTTTTCCGTAAAGATGTGGATGTGTTTTTCATGTCTTCCGTACTGATAGGCAGCGTAAACCAAAATATGGCTAATACACGATACGAATTGGAACACCGCAACATAACCAAAGAACAACGGGAAATAATAAAACATGAACGGACGGAGACCTTACGAACACATCTTAAACGCATGTTTATTGCTTACTTAACCGATACCAATACCCCATAAAATAAACATGGACACAACGATACGTTTTATAAGAACAGGATCAGTAATAGGAGCTCTACTCATTTTCGGATTCGCGAGTGGGCAGGAGTCCCATCCCCTATCATTGGGAGATGCTGTTGTCGCAAGCTTGGCACATAGCAATGAGCTCAAAATTGACAAAAGCAAAATCAACGCGTCGACTGCCGCAGTACAGGATGCAAAAAACAGCCGACTGCCAGACATTGATATTTCCGGGCAATACCTCCGGGTTAATGAACCGAATATCGGTTTGAAATTTGACTCCGGTGAAAATGAGGGGGAACAAGAAAGCGCAGGGGGATCTTTTCCAGCGGTAAATCAGGTCATGTTTGGCATGGCCACGGCTTCGTTACCATTGTTTACCGGCGGAAAGATCAATCAAAGCATCGCTTCCGCCAAGTTTCTTGAGACAGCTGCGCGGCTGGATGCTCAATACGACAGGCAGCATATCATCCAGAATACCGTATCCGCTTATTATAATCTCTACAAAGCCCAAGCTGCGGTTGCACTGGTAAAAGAAAACCTGAAATCATCCCAGCAGCGCGTCAAGGACTTTCAAAACCTGGAAGCAAATGGACTGGTTGCCCGGAATGACCTGCTGAAAGTGCAATTGCAGGAAAGCAACCTGGAACTCGCACTGATCAATGCAGAAAACAATGCGGCCATTTGTAATTATAATTTCAATCTGATGCTTGGATTAGATGGGCAAACACTCTTAGCGTTGGATACTACGGCGCTGATAACGATTCCGTTGGCCCAGTCGGTCGATGAATGGGAAACCAACGCATTGGATCATCGGTCAGATTATCAGGCACTTGCTAACCGAGAACAGGCAGCGCATGCTGGTGTGAACATTGCGAAAAGTGCCTACTATCCGGCTTTAGCAATAAGCGCCGGGTACATGGGCGCCAATATCCCCCATGCGCTGACCGTTACCAATGCCCTCAATGCCGGACTGGGGTTAAGTTATAACCTCGGTTCGCTTTATAAGGCAGGTGCTAAAATAAGGCAGGCAAAAGCACAAGAGGAAGAACTTCTATGGCATCGCGAGCAACTGAGCGAAGGAATTAAAAGTCAAATCCACCAAGCGTACCTGGACTATTCCCAAAGCTTGAAAAAAATAGAGGTATATCTCAAAGCGATGGAGCAGGCAAATGAAAATTACCGCATCACAAAAAACAAATATGAAAATAGCCTGGCAACAACCACCGACCTGCTTGATGCGGATGTAGCAAGGCTGCAGGCGCAGATAGACTATGCGTATGCCAAAGCGGACGCAGCGGTGGCTTACCACAAACTGTATGAAAGTGCCGGCTTGGAACCTACAACTTTTACGGCACGGCACGAATAATATATAAGTAGACGACTTTTATCTCAGCAAACATTATGCAATCCAATAATCAGCATTCAACAGCAACCAAGGAAAAAAAATCAGGTAATAAAGGCTTTGCCATTGTGTTCGTCGTGCTTATCCTCGTCGGAGGAATCTATGGCGTGATTAAATTCATCCATGCGCAACGGCACGAAGAGACCGACGATGCACAGATCGTATCGACCATCAGTCCGGTTATACCACGTGTTGCCGGCTACATCCAAGAGGTGCGCGTACAGGACAACCAAATCGTACACAAAGGTGATACGCTGGTCATACTGGACAACCGCGATTTTCAGGTACGGCTGGCACAGGCGGAAGCCCTGCTGGCATCGGCCAAAAGCAACGTCGATGTAGCCGGCGCGGGCATTGCCGTTGCCCAGGCCAATATAGACGCATCGGAAACCAACATCAATACGGCCGATGCACAGATCGAATCGGCCAAGGTCGATCTTTGGCGGGCCCAAAAGGATTTTGAACGTTATCAAAATCTGATTGCCGATCACAGCATCACTCAACAGCAGTATGAGCAGGCACTTGCAGCCAAGCAGGTGGCTGAGCAACGTTTGGCGGTGCTTGAATCCCAAAAGCAAGCGGCCATACGCCAGGTCAATACCGTCAGCCGGCAGAAATCCGTAAGCAGCAGCCAGGCTTCCGTTGCCGCAGCCACGATCAAGCAGCGCGAAGCGGAAGTTGATGCCGCACGGCTGGACCTCTCCTACACGGTCATTACCGCGGCTATAGATGGACAGGTAGGCAAGGTGAATTTACAAGCAGGCCAGTTTCTCAATGCCGGACAATCGCTGTTCAGCATCGTACCTACCCACGATAAATGGGTGGTAGCCAATTTCAAGGAAACACAGCTTACTAAAATGCAGGTGGGACAAACGGTATCAATCAAAGTGGATGCGTTCCCCGATTCGACACTTGAAGGGACGATTACTTCTTTTTCGCCGGCCACGGGAGCCGCACAGTCACTCCTGCCCCCGGACAATGCTTCCGGCAATTTTGTGAAAGTGGTACAACGGGTACCGGTCCGTATCGATTTCCAGGAACATGATCACCTGGCATTCATCGAAAAGATGCGGACGGGGATGAATGTATTGGTGGATGTTCACCTGAACTGATATGCAACAGGACTCTTTGGTAGAATACGGATTCCGGCGTGCCATCGTTACCATTACGGCGGTGTTTTGTGCGCTGCTGGAAATCGTAGACACGACCATTATCAATGTAGCGCTTAATGAAATGCGTGGCAGCATGGGGGCTACATTAAGCGAAATCGGATGGGTGATTACGGCCTATGCCATCGGCAACGTGATTGTTGTACCGCTCACCAGTTTTCTTTCTCAGCAATTCGGGCGTACCCATTATTTCGCCGGATCCATCATTCTTTTTACCATCTGTTCGTTCTTATGCGGGAATGCTACCGCCATGTGGGAACTGATCTTGTTCCGTTTCCTGCAAGGTGTGGGTGGCGGTGCACTGCTGGTTACCTCACAAACCATTATCACCGAAGTTTACCCGGTCGAAAAACGGGGGATGGCACAAGCTATATACGGCCTTGGAGTGATCGTCGGCCCGACACTCGGTCCGCCCCTGGGTGGTTATATTGTGGAGAATTTCAGCTGGCCTTATATCTTTTACATCAATATACCGGTAGGTGTCATCGCGGCTATGCTGACGCTTCGTTTTATCAAAAGCCCCCAATATGGGGAACGCCAAACCGCAGACCAAATCGACTGGTGGGGCATCGTTTTTCTTGCCGGTGCCGTCGGATCGCTGCAGCTCGTACTCGAACGTGGTCAGGAAGAGGATTGGTTCAGCAGCAGCATGATCTTGTTTTTCGCCGTACTATTCGGATTATGCATCTACCTCTTTATTTGGCGGGAGCTTAGGTGCAGGAATCCCATTGTAGAGCTAAGGGTACTCAAAAACAGTAATCTCCGCGTAGGTACGGTCCTTTCGTTCATCCTGGGGTTCGGCCTCTATGGATCTACATTTATCATTCCGCTGTATACCCAGAATTCTCTGGGATGGACGGCCTATCAAGCAGGCTTATTAATGGTTCCGTCTTCCTTAATGACAGCTTTCATGATGCCGATGATCGGACAGGCCATACAGCGCGGGGTTAAGCAGAAATACCTCGCTGCAACAGGCATGTTCCTGTTTTTCATTTTCTGTATCTGGGGCTACCGGATACTTACGCCCGATACCGGCAGCGATGCATTTTTCTGGATGCTGATGCTCCGTGGTTTTGCCATGAGCATGCTATTCATCCCCGTTTCGACCCTGTCGCTATCCACCCTGCATGGAAAGCAGATTGGTCAGGGGGCGGCATTCACGGGTATGATGCGGCAATTAGGCGGCTCTTTTGGCATTGCCCTGATCACGACCTTCATGACAAGACGAAATGCCCTGCACCGCAACGACCTGATCAATCACATTACGCCCGATAACCCGGCCTTCCAGCAAAATTACCAGGGAATGGTGGCAAACTTCATGCAGCATGGCATGGCACCCAACCAGGCCCAAGCTGCCGCCTTAAAAGCCATGGATGGTTCCATCGCGGGGCAGGTAGCGGTATTGTCCTATATGGATGTATTTTTATACATAGGTATGATGTTCCTGATCTGCGTGCCCTTTATTCTGATGCTGAAAAATAAAACCGCACAGGGAAAAGTTGATTTATCTGCTTCTCACTAGGCAACGGCCCATTTGCCTGACTTCTTGAGGTACCGGATGGTGAAATAATAAATAGCCAGCACCAGCAATATCAGGACAAGCCACTGATTCCGCGTATCGGTATCCCATTGTCCATGCGGATAGTTAAAGAAAAGGATCAAGGTAATTCCCGTCAGCCAGATCACCTGGGTATTGTATTCCTTGATCAGCCATCTTTTCCATAAAAAGTGCATTCCAGACAACGTTTTTCCCAATCCGGAGGGATTGATCAGCCAACGGTGGACGCGTTTGGCATAGGTATCGAACTGGTTGCCGAATTTGCTCCGCAGAAAATTCTCTTCCGCCAAAACAATAGCTTGGTAGATGAACAGAAACAACGGAATAAAAAACAACAGGTAGAGCAATGAATTGGCAAGGATACCCACGCCCGCCAGCATCAGGATATTCCCCACGTATAACGGGTTGCGGCAATGGGCAAAAATGCCATTTGTAACCAACTGTTCGGCGTATACTTTTTTATCTTTTCCGCCTCTTACAATATAAGCAAGGGAAATGGTAGCCCCCCGTATCAGCTGCCCGGTAACCGTGATGACCAGGCCGATAATCAATGGATACAGGTAGAAATCCGGACCAAAATTACGTTCGCTGAAAATGGGCGGAGAAGGAATAAACAGCGCCAAATAAAGGAAAATAAACAGGTAGTTGCGGTACCTGAAGAAAAAATTGCCAATCTGAATCATACCCCTGTTATTTGATGGCCGTGAATCCGGAAAAATTATACCATTTGAAAAAGACTTCCGTATGACTGAATCCTGCTTCCATCAACAGCTTGAGGTTTTCACTCAGCTTATAAGGAATCAGTACATTTTCGAGTGCCTCGCGTTTCTGTGAAATCTCCAGCTCGCTGTAGTGATTGCGTCTTTTATAATCGTAATAGTATTTAATAAAATTGCGGTTAAACAAGCTGTCTTCTGCCAGTATTTTCTCTGAAATAATCAGAACTCCGCCCGGCACAAGTCCATCATAGATCTTTTTTAACAATTTCTCGCGGTATATCGGCCTTACAAACTGCATCGTCAGGCACAAAATAACGACCGATGCATTCTCAATTTCAAAATGATCATGCAGATCGACATTCTTTAATTCATATTTCCGGGAAAGTTTGGCTTCCTGGAGCTTGGCCGCACATTTTTCAAGCATATCCTTCGAGTCGTCGATGCCGACAAAATGGACGTCTTTATCCACATAGGGATCCAAGTTGAGGAAGGTAGTCCCTGTTGAACAACCCAAGTCATACACGTTGGTACCCGGAACTGCAAACTCCGCGGCCTGTTCGATGATCATCCGCTGTATTTCGTTGTAAAATGGAACAGAACGCTCCACCATGTCATCGAACGCACTTGCAACTGTAGCACCAAATTTAAAATCAGAAGGCTTTTTTATTACCTCGCTGAACACATTATCCTTATTCTTACTCATAAAGTTTTCCAGGTTAATTACCTTGATTGAATGAAGGCCAAAGTAGCGGCGAAATCTGGAAAGAATCTGGAAATGTTGCTGGAATCAGTGCTCTTCGTTAAAATATAATATATAGTAATTCATCCCCTTTTCGTCATCGTATCCCTTCTCGATGAACTCCCGTTTCCCATGCACATAGACGTGGAAATTCTTATCCAATTTCAATACGCTTTTGTAGGTAGCTTGCACCTTCTTTACCGCCTGGCTTGAAATGGCAAACTGATCACCGAATGGGGCATCAAATTCCTCCTCGAACTGCTGGCGATAGGTGTTGAAAAGTCCAGCAGCCTGCGGATTACCAAGCACCTCTTCGGCAAATTCATCTTGCTTGAATGTTTCTTTATGCTTGAAATAATCCATCGAGCGGTTCAGGAGATCGATTTTATCAGCACGCTGCAACTCAAATGCTTCATCCAATTCTTCATTGACAAATTTCTTGTATACTTTCAGGAAATTTCCCGTTTGGTTGAACGCGTCATTACGCACCCGCACACCCAGAAAATCATCCTTCCAGTAAACGGCTTCCTGCTGCCGGTTTGTCTGGTCTATCACCAATACTTTGTAACCTTCGTCGGCATCCGTATTGATAATAAGACACCCTTTGTCAAGCTTATTGATATTGATGGCTTCCTGCTCATAATCCAGATCAAAGGCACCCTGTACCGGCGAGATTTTCAAGTAGGCCTCTTTATTTTCGGATTTGAATATTCCGATCGCTTCATGGACCTCCCCTTCCAACTGAACATCACGCAGGTGTACGACGTAAAGCTCTCCCCCTTTTATGTTTGGGTGATTGGACACTTCGAATAGGTGTTTAGATACCTGTTGACTAAATTCAAGAAACCCCAGTTCACCGGTAAAAAACGCATTTGAAAAATGAAAAATTTCATTTAATGAAAGCGTATCGGTGGTATGGAATAGCCGGTATACTTCGTTCAGCTTGGTAAACGGGTTCAGGAAATAATGCATCAGCAGTTGGCTGAGCACACCGTCAGCCAAATCGACAGTCTTTTCACTCAATACATAAAATTCATCCTGCAATTTGTTACCCACCCGGTGAATGGCCAATTGTCCAATTACAGCATCGGTATAGTAAAACATAGTCAGTTAATTTTTTAACGGTTCATTCGTAAATGCGCGCTGCGACCTTAAATGTTTGGCAGTGAGCGTCCACAATATCCCGGATGCGGAGGGAATATCCTCCTCCCATGCTCACCTGAAGAGGTACCTTATGTGCGCGGCAATATTCAAACACCAATTCGTCCCGTCGGCGGCAGCCAGCAGGGGTCAGTGCCAATTTGCCTAATTTATCGGTTGCGAGCACATCAACTCCCGCCTGGTAGAACACGAAATCGGGCTGTACGCGCGGAAAAATAGCCTGTAGCTGGTGTTCCAGTACCGCAAGATAGGCTTCGTCGCCTGTTCCTTCAGGCAATCCCACATCCACATCCGAGCGCTCTTTTCGGAATGGGAAATTGCGTTCACTGTGCATCGAAAAAGTGAATACACGGGGCTCACCGGCAAAGATCTGAGCGGTTCCATTCCCCTGGTGCACGTCTAAATCGACGACCAGCACTTGGCGGCAAATTCTGCTGTGGATCAGGTAAGCTGCGGCAACCGCCTGGTCGTTAAGCAAGCAAAAACCTTCACCCCAATCATATCCCGCATGGTGGGTTCCTCCGGCTACATTAAATGCAACGCCATATTGATTCGCAAACCCGCATGCTTCCAGCGTACCCTGCACAATGCGGAGTTCGCGGTCTACCAATGCTGCCGACAGTGGAAAGCCAATGCGTCTGACCATTGAGGGAGAAAGTGTCAAGTTAAGTAACTGGCGGCAGTAACCAACGGCGTGCGCAAGTGCAATCGTTTTAAAATCTGCCTTTACAGGTTCAAAAAAGCTATCGGCCTGCACCGTGCCTTCATAAAGCAGTTGAGCAGGAATCAATTCATACTTCTCCATCGGGAAGCGATGCCCCTCAGGCAGCGGATGTGCATAGCTCGGATGATAGGCAATTTTCAACACAGGGCGAAGATAGCAAACAACGAACATCAGCTTGCTTATTTCTGATAAAAATATCATTTTTGGCAATTGACAATAACGCATAAACCAGAAATCATGGATACGATACCGCCACTTCCTATTTTGTCTGCCGAAGAGCAGCGTGTTTTGGGTGCGCTGATGGAGAAAGCAAAAGCAACGCCCGAATACTATCCCCTGACGCTAAACGCGCTGGTTGCCGCGTGCAATCAAAAGACATCGCGGAAACCCGTGGTGAGTTATGACGATAATACCGTTATTACCACGCTGGATTCGCTTCGGAAAAAAGGGCTGGTCTCGACCGTCACGGGCGGTTCAAGCCGGGTAACCAAATACAAACACAATTTTGCGGTGGTGTATCCGGTCATCCCTGCGGAGGTGACAATTATTTGTTTACTGCTACTGCGGGGTGCCCAGACGCCCGGTGAGCTGAATACCAACTCGGGGAGAATGCATGAATTTGAATCGCTTGAGGAAGTTCAGTCGATATTGGACAACCTCGCAAATGCGGAGCAACCTTATGTCAGGCAGTTGGCAAAACGCCCGGGACAAAAAGAAGCACGCTATATGCACCTGTTGGGAGGAGGAGAACTCCCGGACGATGACGACATTGATTTTCAGGATATGGGATCGTCTGCGGAACTGGCAAGCCGTCTGGCAAAAGTGGAATCCGAATTGGCTGCATTGCGGGCTGAATTTGACAAGCTTATGCAGCAATTGACGTAACCGGCGAAAGAATTTATTTTACCGGGTACCCAAACCAAATTTCATAAATAGTTGTTATCTTTACGTAAAGTTAAAGACATCAACCCCCATTGTTATGGAAACAAAACCCATAAAATACCAGCGCATACTCATTGCGACGGATGACAGTGAGTGTTCAAAAAAAGCGTTACAGCACGGCTATAACCTTGCCAAAAACATGGAGTCGTCCGTGGCATTGATCCACGTTATCGAACCCGCCTCCCCCACAAACTATGGGGCCGATCCATTGATGGGGCAACAACCCATTATTATTCCCGAAACCACAGAAATACAGGAAGAAAATTCAAAGAAATTGCTGGATGAACTCAGTAAGGAATTCCACGACGTGAAAGAGGTTTTCACTTTCAGCCGTATAGGCACTCCCAAACAGGAAATACTTTCCGTTGCCAGTGAATGGGCTGCAGACCTGATTATTATGGGTACGCACGGACGCACCGGTTTTGACCATTTCATATCAGGCAGCGTATCCGAAAGTGTATTGAGGAGGGCCTCCTGCCCCGTATTGGTAGTACCCAGCAAATGTTGATCCCATAAACAAAAAGGCCTCTATCTGTTTGATAGGAGCCTTTTATTTTATCGGTCGGAAATAATATAAACTGTATCTTACTCCCCGTGGAGCCAAGCTTTTTTTGCCAATAATTCGTCTTCTGTTTCGCGGACGTCTTCGTCATCCACACAACAGTCTACCGGACAAACCGCAGCACATTGAGGTTCATCATGAAATCCCACACACTCTGTGCATTTATCCGAAACGATGTAATACACTTCATCTGAAATTGCTGCTTGTTCCTCATCGGCGTCGAGTGTCGTTCCGTCACCAAAATCTATCACTCCCCTGAGTTCCGTCCCCTCGGAAAACCGCCAACTCACCCCCGCATCATATATTGCGTTATTAGGGCATTCCGGTTCGCAAGCCCCGCAATTGATGCATTCATCTGTTATCTTTATTGCCATCTAATCTTACAGTATATTGATAAAAATAAAAAACCTATTTTTGCAGCCTGATCAGCAAAATATTACTACAAAGTTAGTAGTCTTTTTGTTCATCGGCTTACATATTTTTTGCAAATATACAACAATATTATCTAAATAGGTGCTAAAATTGACATTTTGACACAGGAACAACGCATCAATGCATTCGCTTTATTGGGTGACTACCTGCGATCCAACAGCGCAGATCTGCAGCAGGTTATTGAACGGGCTCATCATCACAACGCTTGGTTTACACCTGCTAATGTAAGGAAAGCCCTTACCACGACTGGGGCTCTCCTATCGGTGCCAAATTTAACCCAATGGTTAACTCCCTACTCTTTTCACGCAGAGACGGAAAAAACGGTCGGACTGATTTTAGCCGGCAACATTCCCTTAGTTGGATTTCACGACATGCTAAGCGCGCTTTGTGCGGGATTCAACATCCAGGTAAAAACATCAGCCGATGACCCGGTATTGACAGCACATGTGCTACGTAAATTACAGGAAATCGAACCCCGTTTTTCGTCGAAGATTGCAATAAGCGAACGGCTTAAAAATTTCGATTTGGTTATTGCCACGGGCAATGATAACAGCGCGCGGTATTTTTCCTATTATTTTGGCAAGGTTCCCCATATTATCCGAAAAAATCGCAACAGCATCGCGGTACTGACCGGAAAGGAGACATCTGCAGTTATTCAGGAGCTGGGCAACGACATTTTTGATTACTTCGGACTTGGATGCCGCAGTGTATCGAAATTTTTCGTACCCCAAGGATATGATATCTCTACATTCTTTGAAGGGATAACGCAGTTTTCAGCGATCATCAACCACCACAAATACGTCAATAACTACGACTACAATAAGTCGATTTATCTTATAAACGGCGACACCCATTATGACAATGGATTCCTGCTGGTCAAACCCGATCAACGCACTGCATCTCCATTGGCCGTTCTATATATGGAAACGTATGCGAACCATCGGGAGTTGACGGAACGACTGGATATGCTGGCACCTCAATTGCAATGCGTGGTAAGTACGGAGCCGCTGGCAATCACCACACCGGTAGTTATGCCCGGCCGGAGCCAGGAACCTGCATTGGACGATTACGCCGACGGCGTGAATACGCTGGGTTTTTTGGCAGAACACCGATGAAGCCTTTCGCTTTCACCCAATTAATGCTAACTTTGCCACACGATGTATGTCATGAAAGTCAAGGGCGTGGCCAAAATACCGGATTATGTCCAATTGCGTGACGATTCATTTACGTTGTTGGCTTATTTCCGGGTCGACCGACCGGATAAGTCCCTCGACAAACTGGGACTGGGCGATCAGGCGGAGCGAATTATGGAAGTCGTCAAAGAAATGCCTTTTGGACAAATTAAAAAATTAGAAATTACGGATTTATGATCGGCGATACGGTAATCACACTTAAAAATGTTGACATCTACCAACCTAAGCATTTGGTATTAGCAAATGTAAATCTCAAAATCGACAAAGGTGAATTTGTGTTTCTCATTGGTCAAACGGGAAGCGGTAAGAGCAGCCTATTGAAAATTATTTACGGAGATCTGCACATTGCCAGCGGAGAGGGAATGGTGGCCGGCTTTGACTTAAAAAAACTCAGCGAACGTGAAGTCCCCTACTTAAGACGGAAATTAGGCATTGTTTTCCAGGATTTCCACCTGCTCACCGATCGGACCGTAGAAAAGAACCTCGAGTTTGCTTTACGGGCTACCGGATGGAAAGACAAAGCATTGATTAACAATCGGATGCTTGATGTTTTGGAGAAAGTGGGCCTGCGTTCCAAACTCAAGAAAATGCCACATGAGCTGTCCGGCGGTGAGCAACAACGGGTTGTGATTGCCCGTGCGTTGCTAAACAATCCAGAAGTTATCCTTGCCGATGAACCTACCGGAAATCTCGACCCTGAAACATCGGAAGAAATCGTATTGCTGTTAAGAGAAATCAGCCGTTCGGGCACCTCCATTTTGATGGCAACACATGATTACCAGATCATCCGGAACATGCCTTCAAGGATTATCAAAACAGCCAACGGGGCTTTACTGGACAATGTGTCAATATAGGGTCAATATAGGCATTCGACTGCAAAGCCTGCCATAAAATACGCCAATTTGTAAGCATACAACCCAGAAAAACTGACAGGGTGGCGGTCTTTTTGTAATGGCAACGAAATTGCGGCTGCAACCTCAAGGTTGATAAAGCGATGGACAGCTTATGACAAAGTACAAGAAAAAAAAAGATCAGGATAATAACGACATAATGGGAGAAAATCAATCTACTGCACCGGAAACGCAATCGGCCGAAGCAGCTAACCCCGAAAAGGGGACCGAATCTGCCGGGGAAGCGTCAACAACTGAACAGCAATTGGCGGCTGAATTGGCTGCGGCCAATGATAAATACCTACGTTTATATGCGGAATTTGACAATTACAAACGCCGGATTGCCAAAGAACGGGTTGAGCTCATGCAGACCGCCGGCAAGGAAATTATCAGCAATTTATTGCCGGTAATTGATGATTTTGACCGGGCGATAAAGGCTTTCGAAACAGCAACTGAGTTGGGTCCGGTAAAAGAAGGTGTTTCATTGGTTGGCCAAAAGCTGAAAAATATATTAACCCTCCAAGGGTTAACCGAAATGGAATCGATCGGAAAACCTTTTGATGCCGAACTACAGGAAGCAATTACAAACGTACCCGCCCCAAGTGATGACCTGAAAGGCAAAGTAATTGATGAAATTGAAAAAGGCTACTTTTTACATGGTAAGGTATTGCGCCATGCCAAAGTTGTTGTTGGCAGTTAATTCCTAATCGCATGGCAAAAAGAGATTACTACGATGTATTGGGTGTGTCGCGCAATGCAGACCAAGCGGAGATAAAATCTGCCTACCGGAAGCTAGCGATCAAATATCATCCAGACAAAAACCCGGGCAACGCCGAAGCCGAGGAAAAATTCAAGGAAGCCGCTGAGGCCTATGAAATACTCAGTAATCCTGAAAAGCGGCAACGCTATGATCGCTTTGGACATTCGGGGGCTTCGGGCGGCTTCGGTGGCGGTGGCATGAATATGGAAGATATATTCAGCCAGTTCGGTGATATATTTGGCGGTGGCGGCAGTCCCTTTGAAAGTTTCTTTGGGGGCGGTGGCAGCCAACGCGGTGGGCGACGAGTAGCCAAAGGCTCTAACCTCCGTATTAAAGTAAAGCTTACCCTTCAGGAAATTGCAAAGGGTTCTGAAAAGAAAATAAAAGTAAACAAACAGGTAGTCTGTACTGCCTGTGATGGAAGTGGGGCAAAAGACAAATCGTCGTTTCACAACTGCCGTACCTGTGGAGGCACGGGAACCGTCAGACGAGTAACCAATACCATTCTAGGCCAAATGCAAACCACCAGCACCTGCCCTACCTGTAACGGTGAAGGCGTGGAAATATCGGCAAAATGCCCGGTGTGTCATGGCGACGGATTGGTGCGTGGCGAGGAAACCATCAGCATTAACATCCCGGCAGGCGTAAGCGAAGGCATGCAACTGTCCATGAGCGGAAAGGGAAATGCTGCTCCCCGCGGTGGAGTGCCGGGCGATTTGATCATCCTCATTGACGAAATCCCGCATGAAACGCTCAAACGGGACGGGACCAATGTCATTTACGATCTGTACATTAATTTCGTAGATGCAACGTTAGGGACGAGCGCAGAAATTCCGACCATAGACGGCAAAGCGAAAATAAAAATTGAACCCGGCACCCAAGGAGGGAAAATTCTACGGCTTAAAGGCAAAGGGGTGCCCGAAGTAAATTCCTATCACAAAGGCGATCAGTTGGTATATGTGAACGTATGGACACCCAAGGCCGTATCATCCGAGGAAAAAGAATTATTGGAACGCCTCCGAAATTCACCGAACTTCAGACCGCAACCGGGAAAAAGCGAAAAGACCTTTTTTGAGCGAATAAAGGAATATTTCGAATAAGGAATATTTTTCAGTGTCAAAAAAATCCTGGAGTGCAGATCTCCGGGATTTTTTGTTAAATATCCCTCTTAATCGTTAATACTGACATTTAATGTCAAAAAGTCAATACAAGTAATTTATGTCACTTTTTGCTCTTATTCCACTGCCATAACCTTTTCTATTCAAGTAGATTTTTCTGAAATTTAGCATATTGAACGAATATTCCACCAAAACAGACACAAGCATGACACAGTTAGCCCCTATCTCCCATGTTTTGGCATTTGTATTGCATATTGACTTCTAAAGTCAGATAGTCTAATATAAAAAAGACGAACTGACAAATGGTTTAACTAAATAAAATATACAAAATGAAAAAACTATTTTTAACCTTATCTGCTGCTGTTGCTGTAACGTTTGCTGCGAATGCACAAACTGAAAAAGGAAAGACAATCCTTGGAGGAAATGTCTCCTATAATTATAACAAGATACAAGACGTAGATGGCAACATTCAAAGTTTTTCTATCCTACCAAATGTCGGCGTATTCGTCAGCGATAACATTGCTGTAGGTTTAGGTTTCGGATACTCATGGTCTCAAAGCGACGATGGCAGCGAAAAATCAAAAATTGGCGAATTTTCAGCCGCACCTTTTGCTCGTTTGTATAAAGGAGATGGCGACTTTAAATTTTTCGGGCAACTGTCTGTACCGATGGGTTGGGGTACATCCAAAGTTGACGATACGAAAGTTAACAACACGGCACGTTATGGTGTAGCACTGTCTCCGGGTTTTGCTTATTTCCCAACCAGCAAAGTTGGCATTGAATTTTCAGTTAGAGGTCTGTACTATCAAAACAGTTCAGTGGAACCAAAAGGAGGCGAAAAAACCACCACCAATTCATTTGGTCTGAATGCTAATTCCTTAGCTCCCAGCATTGGTATTCAATTCTATTTCTAAGTAATAAAAGTGAACAAAAAAGCCGCTTTGGTAACAGACCAAAGCGGCTTTTTTTTTAGTGCAAATACCCTATAAAAAAAGGTTTCCAAACGGGGAGAATGGAAACCTTTACTAACCAATTATAAACCTAAATTATGATGGCGCAAAAGTAAGGTTTATTTTAGATATTCCAAAAATTATTTATTGTTTTTTTTAGCGATCCACTTCACCCAATACGATATCGATCGATCCCAGTATTGCGACGAGATCCGCAATCAGTACGCCTTTCGCCAACTCCGGCAAAACGGAAAGATTATGAAAACTCGGCCCTCTTGCTTTTACCCGTTTCGGAATGTCACTTTTCTCCTGGGTCACAAAGTAAAACCCCAGCTCACCTTTCGGGTTTTCAGCCCGTACATAATAATCTTGTGCCTTTACATTTACTTTCTTCGGTACAAGTGCCCTCGGATCAAAGTCGGCTGTACGCTTCAGCTCCCTGGTCAATCGTTCGAGGCATTGCTCGATGATACGGACAGATTCTCTGATTTCATCAACACGTACTTTGAAGCGATCCCAACAATCGCCCAGGCTGCCCATTTCTCCGCTGCCGACGGGAATATCAAACTCAATTTCAGGATACACAGAATAATTATCGACACGCCTTAGATCCCACTTAATGCCTGAGGCACGGAGCATCGGCCCTGAGCAGCCGTAATTGATCGCCACATCCGCCGGTAACGTGCCGATATTGGCTGTTCGCGAGATAAAGATTTGGTTTGCAGTGAGCAATTCATCCAGCTCTACCAATTTAGGTTTGAAATAATTAATAAACTCACCACAGCGGGATTCGAAATCCACCGGCAGGTCATAAAACAGTCCACCGACCCAAATATAATTATAGAGCATCCGCGAACCGGATGCCCATTCTAACATATTCATAATGTGTTCCCGATCCCGGAAACACCACATGAATGGAGTAAATGCACCAATATCAATGCCGTATGTGCCAATGGCTATCAAATGGGAAGCGATACGGTTTAATTCACATACCAGCACACGGATGTATTCGATCCGCTTGGGAATCTGCTGATCAATCCCCAGCATGCGCTCAACCCCCATCACAAATGCATGACTGTTATTCATTGAGGCCAGGTAATCCATCCGATCGGTAAACGGAATAGTTTTTCCATAATTCATGGATTCTGCATGCTTTTCAAAGCAACGGTGCAGGTAGCCTATATGCGGAATTACCTCTTTTACCAGCTCACCATCGGTAATCAATTGTAATCTCAGTACGCCGTGCGTGGATGGGTGCTGGGGCCCCATATTAATAATCATCTCTTCGGCCCCTATAGCGGCTAATCGCTCTTCGTAGGCACGTTGCGCGTGCCTGTAGGGGTTATCTGGCAATGACATGTTATCGGTAGATCGTGTGCTGAGCTGCATTCTCATTTAATAGCTATCCCGTGGTACATTTCGGCCTCCTCATAATCCTTTCGCAACGGATACCCTTCCCAGTCTTCCGGCAATAAAATACGTCTCAAATCCGGATGTCCTTCAAAATACACCCCCATTAGATCAAATGCTTCCCGCTCATGCCAATCGGCTGTCCGCCATACCCCGCTTACACTAGGTACCGAAGGCAGATTATCGAGTTGCCGGTCATTCGGCACGACCACTTTGAGTGTGAGCTGATAGTTGTAAGGAAAGGATGCTAAATGATAAACGACGGTAAAAGTACCTGCCTCTATCCCATCATCGACTGCACTGATGCAGGACAGGAAATCAAAATAAGTGTCCGCATGGTCGCGTAGTAACAAACACACCTGCGGTAACAAGGCCGGATCAACAACCAACGCAGGCTGCAAGCCCGATGATTCAATCGTCGCTACCTGCTCACCGAACTGAGCTATCAAAAGTGCATGGATGCGTGTAATTAATTCTTCCATTTTCGTATAGGTATTAGGGAGCCAAACGGGTAATCTTCCAGTTATTCCCCTGTTTGCTATAGCGCAACCGATCATGCAATCTGCCACTCCGTCCTTGCCAAAACTCGATGGATTCGGGAACAAGCCAATATCCGCCCCAATGAGCGGGCCTAGGGAGGGAACTCACGTCCTTATACCGCTCTTCCATTGCAGCCAGCGGTACATCAAGCACATTACGATCCACGATCTCCTGGCTTTGAGGAGAAACAATGGCGCCGATTTGACTGGCCTTGGGTCTTGATTGAAAATATGCATCGGACAGTTCAGACGGCATCTTCATCGTACGGCCCGATACCCGTACCTGTCTTTGCAGCTCGGGCCAAAAAAACAATAGCGCCGCATACGGATTGTCTGCTAACTCCTGACCTTTTTGACTTTGGTAATTGGTATAAAAGCCAAAGCCGGATTCGTTTACTTGTTTTAACAACACAATTCTCGAAGAGGGACGGCCCGACGCTGAAACTGTAGACAGCGTCATGGCATTGGGTTCCATAACCTGCTTCTCAATCGCTTGATCAAACCAAGCCTGAAATTGCTCGATTGCATCGGCAGCAACCTCTCCTTCGCTCAATTGCCCCATTTTATATTCTGTGCGGATTGCTGCAACATCGGTTTTACTCAGCATCTTTTCGTATGTTTTTTAACGCTGTACAAACATACGAAAAACCGCAAGAACATACTATTTCTTATAGTAACCCATTGCCTCTGGAATCAACTTCTGAATATTGTTGATGCGGCGTGCGTCGCTCGGGTGGGTGCTCAGAAATTCAGGTGGCGCACCACCTTGCGATTGTTTTGCCTGTGCCATCCGTTCCCAAAAACCGACAGCTTCGTTAGGGTTATACCCCGCCATTGCCATAAAGACCAATCCCAAGCGATCTGCTTCGCTTTCCTGATTGCGCGAATAACTCAGCAAGGCAAGCTGCCCGCCTAAACCATAGGCCGTGTTAAGCACAGCCCGGGTCGTATTTGACTTTTCAGCAGTGGCTACATCTACTGCTACCCCGCCAGCCTGTGCAATGATAGATTGAGACATACGCTCGGCCGAATGCTTGGCAATGGCGTGGGCCACCTCATGTCCCATTACAGTTGCCAGTCCGGCTTCATTTTTGGTAATCGGCAGGATTCCCGTATATACCGCAACCTTGCCGCCCGGCATACACCAGGCATTGATCTGATCTTCCTGGATCAGGTTAAATTCCCATTGAAAATCATATTGGTTGCCGTATCCGTTTTCCTGCAGAAACCGGGTCACTGCCGAGGCGATGTTCTTTCCCACCTTTTGTACCAACTGAGCCTGGGACGTGCCCTTTATCACTTTGGTTTTGGAATCTCCAAGCAAATCTTTGTAAACGAGTGCCGCCTGCTGCTGAATCTCCGATTCATTCACCAAGCTTAATTGCTTCCGTCCCGTAAGCGGCACAGTAGCACAGGAAGCGATTATTCCGACTATCAGCAACCCGCAAATATGTTTCATAAATGGTTTCATTGCAACTAATTTTATGATAGATTGATAAGTTATCCGGAGAAATTAAAGCAATATATATGCCGAATTTACGGATCAAGCCCTGGCTCGTTTCCGGAAGAGATAGACTTTGGATTCTTTGCCCTTTAGTAGGCGTTCAATATTTTTTTGATGTGTGATAAGTATCAACACGCAGATACACATTCCGTAAAGCAGGACAGATTTCACTGAAGTATGAAATAAAAAGACAATACTGAAGGGAAAAGCGAAACCTGCACAGATAGAGCTCAGTGATACATAGTGGGTAAGCAACAGCACGACGAGAAAAACCGAAACACACACCAGCGCCGCCTGAAAGTGAACTGCCAGAATCATTCCGAAAAGGGTTGCAACTCCTTTCCCTCCCCTGAACCCTGCAAAAACAGGGAACAGATGTCCCACTACGGCGATTACGCCCAGTGCCAATTGGAAATTAACAAACTGGGCTGCCGCTTGCGGGCCGGTAACCGAGGGGCCTATAAAATAAGCCAAATTAGTTGCTGTCCATCCTTTTAAAATATCGATAATCATAACAGCTACACCAGCCTTCGTACCCAATACCCGGAATGTGTTGGTTGCTCCGGCATTTCCACTCCCATATTCTCTTACATCCACGCCGTAAAAAGACTGTCCTAACCACACAGCGGTGGGTATGGAACCAAACAGATAAGCCAATACAACTGCTCCGACTAAGTAACCCGATATCATGAATTGCAAGATACGATTTTTGCTTTCAAACTCATGTCTAAGCTTTTCACGGAATGAGTAAGTGCACCGATGGAGATATAGTCCACTCCTGTCTCGGCATATTCACGGACGTTCTCTTCAGTAATACCACCTGACGCTTCCGTTACAAACCGGCCGTCAATCCGTGCAACCGCTTCACGTATCTGCTCTGGTTTAAAATTATCAAGCATAATACGTTCTATCCTCCCCACTTCCAATACTTTTTTGACCTCCTCCAGATTACGTACTTCTATTTCGATCGCGATGGGTTTATCCAATGTTTCCCGGTAACGGTTTGCTTTTTCAATCGCTTCCCCGATCCCCCCTGCGTAATCGACATGATTATCCTTAATCAGTATCATATCATATAAGCCAAAACGATGGTTTACTCCACCGCCTAAGCGAACCGCTTTCTTTTCGAGAAACCGTAGTAAAGGCGTGGTTTTCCGGGTATCCAACACGCGGGTTTTCGTACCAACCAAGGCGTCAACAATCCTTCGGGTGGCAGTAGCAATCCCACTCATACGTTGCATGATATTAAGCAGGAGCCGTTCGGCTAACAAAATGCTGTGAATGCATCCTTCTACACGCATCACCACATCCCCCACACGCACCGACTGGCCGTCGGTCATAAAAACTTCCACCTGCAGTCCCTTATCCACCTGTTCGAGTACGGTCAGTGCTTCCTCTATTCCCGCTACTGTCCCAGATTCCTTAATTATCAATTGAGCGATCCCTCTTTTCTCTACTGGAATGGTAGATAGTGACGTATGGTCGCCATCTCCCACATCTTCCGCAAGCGCCGCTTTAATAAAATGAACCAGTTCTCCTTTTTCTTTCTCAGTCATTGGTCACAACTACATACTAAATTGACCAGCAACTGCAATCATCAGGCAGTGTTGGCCCATGCGTAAATAAAAACGCTGCTAAGATGACTATTTAAAACAAAAAATAGCGAATAAAAATAAAATTTGACGGTGTTAGTAAATAGGTTCTACACGAAACTCGGTTACCTGAAAGGTGTTGTCGTTGTTAGTGAGTTTATAAGAAACACGAAAGGTATCCTTGGATGTTTCCAGGTTAAGTACTACATACCTGAAATTCGGATTGGAATCCAATCGGTGAGCCATTTTTACATTGGTAGGTGTATTCCTTCCAAAAAAATCACGCAGGATAATTTCAGCCTGTACACGGGAGTAAATACCTTCATCGTTCAATAAGGTCATGCTCACGGTGGAGGAAAAGTATTTAGAAAGTTCTTTTGTATTCGCGCTTTTGATACACGATGAAATATCATCAATGACGTCATTCATATGGGCAACGCTCGTCATCGCAAACAAACACATTATCCCCACTAGCTTTGCCCTTTTGATCAATCTGATTCCCATCACTTTCACAGTAGTAGTTTATTCAAATGTTACCGTTGTTAACTATCCAACAATCTTGACTTTCAAAAAAAGTGTAGACTTTTTTCTACAGAAAACAGCCCTTTTAAAGAACCCACTTTCTTTAAGAAGTTTATAGCTAAAAACATGCCACATTTCAAAAATGCGTAACTTCCCTTTTCCGTAGGTTCCCTTTAAATCGTTATATTCTTCTATAAAAGTTGCTTCTCGGCGGCGGCCGAGTAGACCGCTAAAGTTGCTTTTTTTCGAACTCGATTATAATTGCATATAAAAGCAACTTTATCTAAGTTTGCATCGTGAATACCAAGAAAAAAGTTGCACTCATTATCCTGGATGGATTGGGTTATGGCAAAGAAGATCGTTCGAATGCCGTCTTAGCGGCAAATACTCCCTATTTGGACCAGCTACTTACTCGATATCCCCATTCGAAACTGGAAGCTTCCGGCGAGGCCGTAGGTTTGCCGGAAGGTCAAATGGGTAATTCAGAGGTCGGCCACATGAATCTGGGGGCTGGAAGAGTGGTTTATCAGGAGCTTGGCAGAATTCATAAAGCGGTAAGAGATGGTGAATTGGATCGGAATGAAGTCCTGCAGTCGGCATTTAAGTATGCCCAGGCCAATGGCAGGGCCGTACATTTCATCGGATTGCTTTCCGATGGTGGCGTCCATGCGCACACCCAACACCTCAAAGGGTTGTGTGTGGCAGCAAAAAATGCTGGGATAAGCAGCGATCAGGTATTTGTCCACGCCTTTCTGGATGGACGGGATACCGATCCGAACTCAGGCATTGGCTGTGTCACCGATATTGAACAATTTTTAGGGTCAAACGGAGGTCGCCTTGCCTCCGCAATAGGAAGGTATTACGCGATGGACCGCGACAACCGGTGGGAGCGCGTCAAACAAGCGTATGACCTGCTTGTTCATGGGACGGGAACCGCTACTCAGGATATCGCCAAATCCATCCAGCAATCTTACAACGAAGGCATTACGGATGAATTTGTAAAGCCCATTGTCAAAACCGATGCCCACGGAACTCCCCTAGCAACCCTGAAAAACGGAGATGTTGTGGTATGTTTCAATTTCCGCACAGACAGGGGACGTGAAATCACGATCGCGCTCACGCAGCGTGATTTTCCGGAATACAATATGTATCCCTTAGAATTGCGCTATTTGACCATGACAACCTACGATGAAACATTTAAGGAGGTTGACGTCTTATTCCTTAAAGAAAATCTCACCAATACGCTCGGGGAAGTACTGGAAGCCAATGGAAAAACCCAAACACGCATTGCAGAGACAGAAAAATACCCACATGTCACTTTCTTTTTTTCGGGTGGGCGTGAAAAAGAATTCACCGGCGAAAACCGGATTCTCATTCCCTCTCCCAAGGTAGCTACTTACGATCTGCAACCAGAAATGAGTGCGCAAGGTGTAGCAGATGCAATTTGTAATGACATTACCGACCATCAGCCTGATTTCATTTGTCTGAACTTTGCCAATCCGGATATGGTTGGACATACCGGCGTTTTCGAAGCTGTTGTCAAGGCCGTTGAGACTGTAGACAGCTGCTTGCGGCAGGTAGTGGAGTGTGGCGTAAAATTTGGATATTCTTTTATCATCATTGCCGACCACGGTAATGCAGAGTTCATGATTAACGAAGACGGTTCTGTTAATACAGCCCACACGACCAATTTGGTGCCCTGTATCTTAATCGACAAGGATCATACCGCGATATCCAACGGAAAGTTGGGTGATATTGCACCTACCATTTTGAAGCTTTTGGAACTGCCCATACCGGATGAAATGAACGGGAACGTATTGATTTAACGATGGGTCAACGTAAAAGTGCATTTGCATTTCACATCCATCTCGCTTTTCTTGGGCTAATAGGATGTTGTGCCTGTACGGGGCCTGATAATACGCCTGCATCATCCGCTATGGCAAGCTCCTATTTTAGCTTAGAAGAATTTTTCCGGAGTGAAGCCACTCGCCTCACAAAACTAGCGCCCACTGTTGAAAAGACCGTATCCAGAAATGGTATGTCGGAAGGTAAGTCTGTGCAAATAAACGACTGGAAAAATGAATTGGCTTTGTTTATGGATTCTGACATTAACAAGCCGGCATGGCAGAACAGCTATCGGGTAGACAGTACCGACCGTTTGCTTACGTATACGAGTACTGACCCCGGATTGCGCACTCAAAAAATCAGCATAGAAAAAGATGAGAACGAAAAAGTAAAGCATATTGCCGTTTTTAACCATGCCAGCAATATGCTTTACCAAACCGAGGAACATCTCGATTATTATCCTGATTCACTTTATCAAATCCATAAACAACAGCAAGTCCGTCTCATCGGCGAAAGTCAGTATTCAATAAGAGGGGTCCTGCAATAAGCGGGTAGCGGGATTCCTTACTTAAGGTTATCCCGGTATACTTTTGCTTTCTTGACTTCGGTTTGTATATCCTTTTTGCCCGGTGTCATCGTCAACACCTGTTCAAAATCTGCAATACTTTTATCGTACGATTCGGAGGCTAGTGCTTTATCGTAATTTGCCGTGCCTTCGGTTCCGCGCAAAATCCCAAGATCCCGGTAGGCTATGCCCCGATTCTGATAGTATTTCGCATCGTTGCCATTCAGTTCGATGGCTTTGGTATAATCGGCTATCGCTTCGTTCAGCATCTTTTCGCGGTTGGCAGAACTTATTTTCGTATCCGTTTGAACCGCGAGTATATTATTTGCCTTTCCGCGATAATAATAAGCGGATTCGTGTTCCGGGAGCAGTTGTATAACTTTACCGAAAGATGCCAATGCTTTTTTATATTCACCTATCTGATATTGCGAATATCCCAACATATACATCACATCCGGATCGCTGGCTTCAGCTGGCAGAGCCTTTTGCAAATGGTTGGCCGCCGCTTTAAAATCACCGTCGATCAACGCTTTTTGTCCCAACCGTACATTGGGATTGCTGGGTGCTGTCTCAGTGGTTTGTGCCTGTACTGCCAATACCGATACACATAGCATCCCGCCGATAATCCCACGTTTCAAATTTCCCAAAAAAAAGCTCAATTCGTTTTTTTTCATCACTTTCAAATTAAACAAAATCCTTCTGATTGACCACCCTGCAATTTCCGTGCTACAAACATAACCATAATTGCATGCAAATACAATTTGTCCACCGTGCAACTTATTCACAGGGAAATTTACACATAAAACTCCAAAACTTTTCCTTTATTATTTTTCTGATAAATTTTTATTTTAGCTGTTCGTGCCGCAGGGAGCAACCGAGCCAATCCGTTCCGAAGAGCTGACTTTTTTTCAGCACGGATACCTCGAAAGTGAAACTTACCCTAAAATTTGAGATAAATTTGCTATTGGCATAGGCATTGCAATTACTTAGAGAAAGTAGATTTTTAACTTACCCACTGATCAGGGCTGCCAATATGGCGCCGGTATAGACGAAATAAAAGTATTCATGAGCAATTTTGATCCATTCGATTTTAACCAAGCAATCCCCATTATAAATGAAGACACGGAATTCTTTCCGTTATTAAGCCAGCAAGATGAAGATGAGATGCGAAACGCAGACCTTCCGGAATCTCTTTCCATTCTTCCGCTGCGCAATACGGTGTTATTTCCGGGCGTTGTCATACCGATTACCGTTGGCAGAGATAAGTCTATCAAATTAGTCAAGGAAGCATACAAAGGTGACCGGATTATCGGCGTTGTGTCTCAGCAGAATATGGCCATTGAAGACCCTACGTTTGAGCAACTCAATAAAGTGGGTACCGTAGCCATGATTATCAAGATTCTGCAGATGCCCGATGGAAATACAACGGTCATTATCCAGGGAAAACAACGTTTCAGATTGCGGGATCTCATCCAAAGCGAGCCCTATATCAAAGCATCCATCGAACGCTTCGAAGAAAAAAAACACAAAGCCAGCCGGGAATTCAATGCGATGATTTCTTCCATCAAAGAGATGGCGTTGCAAATTATACAGCTTTCCCCGCACATACCCAGTGAGGCCGGTATTGCCATCAAAAACATCGAAAGCCCGGCTTTCCTCATCAATTTTATTTCTTCTAACCTGAATGCAGACCTGCCCTTCAAACAGCAACTGCTGGAAATTGCCGATTTGGATAAGCGGGCCGCCAAGGTACTGGAACAACTGGATGTAGAACTCCAACTGCTTGAACTGAAAACACAGATACAGAACAAAGTACGAGGAGATTTAGACAAACAACAGCGGGATTATTTTCTCAACCAGCAATTAAAAACCATACAGGAGGAATTAGGTGGCAACACACCCGACCTGGAAATGGAAGATCTACGTAAGCGTGCGAAAGCAAAAAAATGGCCCGCAGACGTAGGAGAACATTTTAATAAAGAACTTGATAAACTGGCCCGTATCAATCCGGCAGCGGCTGACTATTCGGTACAGGTCAATTACCTCGAATTGTTATTGGATCTTCCCTGGAATGACTTCACCAAAGACAACTTCGACCTCAACCGCGCTAAGCGGGTGCTGGATCGCGACCATTACGGTTTGGATAAAGTGAAACAACGGATCATCGAATACCTGGCGGTATTAAAACTGAAGCGCAATATGAAGGCGCCCATCCTCTGCTTGGTAGGTCCTCCGGGAGTAGGAAAGACGTCTTTGGGTAAATCAATTGCCAAGGCTCTGGGGCGCAAATATACCCGTATGGCACTCGGCGGTATCCGTGATGAAGCGGAGATAAGGGGGCACCGCAAAACATACATCGGTGCCATGCCCGGCCGTATTATCCAGTCGCTTAAAAAGGCAGGAGCCTCCAATCCGGTGTTCGTGCTGGATGAGATCGATAAAGTAGGCAGCGATTTCCGGGGCGACCCTTCATCTGCCCTACTGGAAGTACTGGATCCGGAGCAGAACAATGCATTCTACGATCATTATGTGGAGTTGGACTACGATCTGTCAAATGTAATGTTCATCGCCACGGCCAACTCACTGAGCAACATACAGCCGGCACTGCTTGACCGGATGGAGATTATTGAGGTCAATGGATATACAATCGAGGAAAAAATAGAAATCGCCAAGAAACACCTCATTCCAAAACAACGCGAGCTGCATGGACTCGGTGCAAAAGATTTTTCCCTTCGGTCAAAAGTCATCGAAAAAATTATCGACGAATATACCCGCGAATCGGGGGTGCGTGGCCTGGAAAAGAAAATTGGATCAATCATCCGGGGTGTGGCTACACGTATCGTGATGGATAACCCGTTAACCCAACCGATAGATACCGCAATGGTTGAGAAAATACTCGGTGCTCCTATATATGATAAGGAATTTTATGAAGGAAACGATGTTGCCGGTGTAGTTACAGGTCTTGCATGGACTCAGGTGGGCGGAGATATCCTTTATATCGAATCAAGCCTGAGTCCTGGAAAGGGAAAATTGACCTTAACAGGTAATCTGGGGGAGGTTATGAAAGAATCTGCAAGCATTGCCATGGCCTATCTGCGTGCAAATGCAGCGCAATTTGGCATCGACTATCAGGTATTTGATAAGTGGGATGTGCACATCCACGTACCGGCGGGTGCCACCCCTAAAGATGGTCCATCGGCCGGGATCACGATGCTTACCGCACTTGCATCCAGTTTCACACAACGGAAAGTAAAAGAAAAACTAGCCATGACAGGAGAAATCACCTTGCGAGGGAAAGTACTTCCGGTAGGCGGCATCAAAGAAAAAATATTGGCGGCGAAACGTGCAAACATCAAGGAAGTGATCCTCTCAAAAGCCAACCGGAAAGATATCCTGGAAATCAAGGAAGATTACATCAAGGACCTGACATTCCACTATGTCTCGGAAATGCATGAGGTGGTCAATATTGCTTTGCTCAAACAGCGGGTAAAAAACGCTAAGCAATTGTTAAATTAATTATTATCTTAGCTACATGCTTACAGAGTCGCTGATTATCTTGGCGTTGATCCTGTTGAATGGTATTTTTTCAGCTTCCGAAATTGCGATTGTGTCCAGTCGGAAAGCCCGTTTACAAGTATTAACGGACCGGAAAAATGCCGCCGCTAAGCAAGTGCTTAAACTAAAGGGCTCGCCCAACCAATTTCTTTCCACCGTACAGATCGGCATTACACTGATCGGGATTTTGACCGGGATTTTCGGGGGTGCAACCATCGCCCAACGGTTGGATGTTTACCTCTCGGAAGTTGCGTGGATGGATGGCTACAGCTCACAGATTTCCGTACTCATCGTTGTGATTGTGATTACGTTTCTCACCCTGGTATTAGGCGAGCTGGTTCCCAAACGCATTGGCTTGGCCATTCCCGAAAAATACGCCATGATTGTGGCGTTTCCGATGAATGTGCTCAGCAAAATCGTAGCCCCTTTCGTATGGCTGCTGAGCGCAACCACCGAAGGCATCGTCAGGCTGCTGAATATAAAAACGTCACAGAATGCGGTTACGGAAGAAGAAATCAAAGCACTGGTCGATGAGGGAGCGGATATAGGCGCCATCGAACACATTGAACACGAAATTGTAGACCGGGTTTTCAGCTTAGGCGACAAACGTGCAGTTAACCTGATGACCCATCGCAGCAATATTGTATGGCTGGATATCAACGACGAATACGAGGTACATAAACAAACCATTTTGAAAAGCGGACACACCGTGTATCCGGTATGCCAGGGAGGGCTTGATAATGTTATCGGGGTCGTTCATATCAAATCATTACTCAAGCAATACCTCATTGACCAACCGATCCAGCTCAAACAATTGACACATCCACTCAATTATGTACACGAAAACAGCTCCGCATATAGCATATTGAACAAGTTTAAGGCCTCCAAGATACATCAAGCCATCGTACTGGATGAATATGGAGCCTTACAGGGTATTGTTACCATCAACGACATTTTGAGCAGCCTTGTCGGCGATATTTCAGACAGCGATACGGCAGAACGGCCTGAAATTGTTACCCGCGAAGACGGTAGCCTGCTGATTGACGGTCAGTATCAGATCGACGATCTTTTTACTGCGCTTAATATTGACATATCAGAAGAGGAAGAAGCGGGATTGGGAAGCATAAACACCATCGCGGGACTGGTTCTCCTGAAATTAGGCCATATGCCTACAGCGGGCGAACGTATGCAGTGGCAAAATCATGAATTTGAAGTAGTAGACATGGATGGGAACCGGATTGATAAAATATTGGTAAAATTACTGGATTCCTGACCGCATTTTTTATACAATTATACGATCCCCTTCGCGGCAAGTTCTCGTTCCATCTCACGCTGTAATGCGCTTGCCTCCTGCCGTGCCCGTTCTGCAAAGTCCGTTCCGTTGGATGCATAGATAATGGAACGTGTTGCGTTCACCAGCAAACCACAATCTGCGGTCATGCCATATTTACACACTTCTTGAAGACTTCCTCCCTGCGCACCCACGCCGGGCACCAATAAAAAATGGTCCGGCGCATGCTTCCGGACCGACTCGAAGGCCTGTCCACGGGTGGCTCCGACCACGTACATCAAATTGGACGGGTTACCCCAGGTATTGGTCTTTTGGATTACCTGCTCAAAAAGGCGCACGCCCTCTGTATTGGCAAAGGTCTGAAAATCCAAGCTTCCGGTATTTGAAGTGAGTGCCAGAACAATTGTCCACTTTCCCCGAAATTGCAAAAAAGGCTGCACAGAATCGTGTCCCATGTACGGCGCTACCGTAATTGCGTCAAATCCAAGTCCTGAGCGTTGTTCATCAAAAAAAGCCGTGGCATACATCCGGGAAGTATTTCCGATGTCACCACGTTTAGCATCCGCTATGCTCAGGCAGTCTTTGGGTAAAATACGCCAGGTTTTCCGGAGACTTTCCCACCCGGCCGCTCCCATACTTTCGTAAAATGCGATATTGGGTTTGTAAGCTACACACAAATCAGCAGTAGCTTCGATAATTTGACGATTGAATTCAAACACCGGGTCTTCATGGTCGAGCAAATGCATAGGTATCTGGTTGATATCCGTATCAAGCCCCACGCAGAGAAAAGAACGTTTGATTTTAATTTGGTGTATGAGTTCGTCCCGTGTCATATCATCGGCTGTGTTTTGATTTCTGCAAACCTAAGACAAAAATTACGGTTAAAAAACAAAAACCGTATATTTACGCAGCAATTACGATGAATATATTTGTTACCCGAGCGCTACCCGAGACGATCAGAAAGTCGCTGACAGACCGAGGGCATACCCTTTCGGAATGGACGGAAAAGCGAGACCTTTCGGCAAGTGAATTAATTCACAACACGCGAGATAGCGATGCCTTATTCAGTATTGGCAAAAATCAAATCGATAAACATTTTTTGGCGGCGCGTCCCAACCTTCGTGTCATTGCACTGTGCAGCGTAGGCTATGATAATGTAGATGTTGCCGAAGCCACCCGGTTAGGTGTCCCCATCGGTAACACACCGGGTGTTCTTAGCAAAGCTACGGCCGACACCGCTTTCCTGTTGATGCAGAACGTGGCACGGAAAGCTTTTCACAACCACAAAGAAATTTTACGGGGTCATTGGGGGTTCTTTGACCCCATGGCTGATCTGGGTATCGAACTGCAGGGTAAAACCCTTGGAATATATGGATTGGGGCGTATCGGTTTTGAATTGGCCCGGAGTTGCCGGTACGCTTTTGACATGCCCGTCATCTACCACAACCGCGGACATAATGAAGCGGCTGAACAGGAATTGGGCGCCAGGCGGGTATCGTTTGAGGAACTCCTCGGGCAAAGCGATGTACTCAGCGTACATGCGAATTTAAGCAAAGAAACAGCGGGAATATTCAACCGCGTGGTCTTTTCTAAAATGAAAGCTTCGGCCATCTTCATTAATACCGCACGGGGCGCAATCCACAACGAAGCCGATCTGCGGCAGGCGCTTGAGGAAGGGCAGATATGGGGTGCAGGTTTAGACGTGACGCATCCCGAACCCATGGCTCCGGATAATCCATTACTGGAAATGCCCAATGTTGCAATATTGCCCCACATCGGTTCAGCCACCATTGAAACACGGATAAAAATGATGCAGCTTACAGTGGAAAACCTACTTGCGGGACTTGCCGGACAGCAGCTCCCCTATTGCGTCAATCCACAGGTATATAAGAAATAAAGCGGTGACCTACGCCTATTCGGCGGCGATCAATTCACATCTCCCCCTCCACGCCCAAGCCAAACAATGCAAAGTCGTAACGCACCGGGTCATCGGCATCCAGCACGCGCAGGTTTTCCGTCAACTCACAGGCTGTTTTCCAGTCCGATTGCTTGCGCTGGATCAGTCCGAGTTTCCTTGCTACACGCTCTACATGTACGTCGCAGGGACATATTAATTGAAAAGGGGCTATCCGGTGCCACAATCCAAAATCCACACCCCGTTCATCACGCCGTACCATCCAGCGTAAAAACATATTCAACCGCTTGCAGGCAGAATTCTGTGCCGGCGAGCTGATGTGCTTTCGCGTACGCAGCGGATAATCGGCCTGGCTGAAAAAATAATTCCGGAAATGGATTAATCCCTCTTCCATGTCAAAACGGGATTGGGCCAATCTACCCAACAGACACGTCGGTGAAGTTACCTCCTCTGCACCGGCAGTAACCGGATATGCCTCCATGTACTCCGCACGGAACGCCGGGTTGGCCGACGGAGGAAGGAATGCATCTTCCAGGGAATTGTACCGCTCATAATGCAGGCGGAAGAAGCTGACAAAATAAAGCAGATCGGTGTCGTTAAACGTGCGGTGCTTAAACCCCAGCAACGATTTCAAATCCGTTTCCCGGTGGTTCCGGATGAAATCAAAGGGCGCTCCGTCCATACGAGCAAGCAACTCTGTACACTTGTTGATAATCGTCTTGCGTTGTCCCCAAGCCAATATTGCAGCAAAGAATGCTGCGATTTCCCTGTCCTGTTTCCGTTCAAACCGATGGGGAATACAGATCGGGTCGTTTTCGATAAACGATGGACGATTATATTCTTCAGCCTTGCGGTCAAGAAAATCCTTTATCATATCCGTGTGCCCGTCGGCAAAAATCCGTTCCTTCACGTTAACCCAGAGCCTGTTCCAAATCAGCCAGCAAATCTTCGATATCCTCCACCCCTACACTGATGCGGATCAGGTTATCCACTACGCCCACTTTCTCCCGCACTTCCCTGGGTATGGAACCGTGTGTCATGGTAGCAGGGTGGTTAATCAACGATTCCACACCACCCAATGATTCCGCCAGGGTAAATACCTTAAAAGAAGCGGCCACTTTAAACGTATCTTCCAGCGATGCACCCCTCAATACGATCGACACCATTCCACCAAAATCGCGCATCTGTTTTTTTGCGATGTTATGCCCCGGATGATCTTCAAAACCGGGCCAGTATATTTTCTCAACCCTCGGATGATTCTTCAGGTATTCAGCCACCCTCCTGCCGTTTTCGCAATGGGCCCGCATCCGTAGATGAAGCGTTTTGATACCCCGCAGCACCAGGAAGCTATCCTGGGGCCCCGGTGTGCCCCCGCATGCGTTGTAATAAAAAAACAGCTGGTCATACAATTCCCGGTCATTCACAACCAATGCCCCCATAACCACATCGGAGTGACCGCCGATGTATTTGGTGACGGAATGCATGACGATATCTGCGCCAAGATCCAGTGGATTCTGCAGGTAAGGAGAAGCGAAGGTGTTATCTACTGCAAAAAGCACTCCTGCTCCCTTAGCTACTTTCCCGATGGCTTCAATATCCGCCAATTTCAATGTCGGATTTGTAGGAGTTTCCACCCATATCAGGCGCGTGGCAGACGATATTCTTTCGGCAATGCGTTCCGGATCCGACGTGTTGACAAAACGAAACCTGATGCCATAGCGTTCAAATACGTTGGTAAAGATCCGGTAGGATCCGCCATACAGATCATCACCCGTAATCACCTCGTCGCCCGGCTTCAGTAACTTCAGCACAGTCTCCGTGGCCGCCATCCCGCTGGAAAAAGCCAATCCATACGTTCCATTTTCCAAAGCAGCAAGGCAATCTTCCAACGCCTTGCGGGTGGGGTTTGTGCCGCGCGAATACTCATATCCCTTGTGATCACCCGGTGCCGCCTGCTGGTAGGTGGAAGTCTGATAGATCGGAGTCATCACCGCTCCCGTGGTGGGGTCCGCATGCTGCCCCGCATGGATGGCCTTCGTAGCAAATTTATATCCCATGATAATCGGTAATTTAATGTGGAAATGTGTAAAGTTAGGCAAATCCCGTTTAAAACTGAAGCGGCGACCGGTATACAAATGAATAGTCCAGGTCGGCAATAAGCCGTTCCGGCGAGACAACTTTCGCGGTCTGATCGATAGCTGTAAAAGCAGCCGGCAAACCATAACCATATTTCGCTGCAGATACAGCTATGACATCCTTTTTCAGCGGATGTTCCGGACAAACCACATTGTAGGTACGGCCCTGAATCCTTTTATTCAGCATTGCCAGGATAATGCGATAGATATCTTCTACGTGCACAAAGTTGGCGGTTTGGTATCCGATTTCACAAACCCTGCCTACAAAATGCTTGGCCATCGTCCGTTCCAGGCCAAACAGCCCTCCCAACCGCAACACGTTCAATTCAGGAAATGCCGAGCGCAGCCTGGATTCCCCAAGCCAAAGCTTTTGATCCAGTTCATGGGGGTCAAATGTATCCTCCGCGATTACGGCACTCACTTTCGGGTAAATACCCACCGAGCCAAAAAACAACGATTGCCTGAAAGACAGTTTCCCTAAAAATGTAACCAGCCGTTCAAAACGGGCTTTCACCGTTTCAGGTGCATCTTTATGCGTGATGGGTACGCTGACGATGACCACATCAAACGTGTCCTCATCCAAACCTCCGGCCCTGTCATCGCGGTCGAAATTCATTACATGCGACCGCAATCCCATCTGAGCTAATTTCAGGGCTTTTTCAGCAGTCGTACAGGTACCCCACAAATCGTGTCCTTCGCGTAGTAATTGGGATGCGACATAAGTGCCTACCCAACCACAGCCCACAATCAGTACCTTCATTGACATGACACGATTACGATGTTAATACGCTCTTGCAAACAGCACACGCTGAATGGAAGGTTTTCCCGTCCGGACGCATGTCCCTTGCTCCAACGGGTTATTTAATGGAATACAACGGATGGTTGCTTTCGTTTCTTCCTTAATCAGTTGCTCCGTCTCCCTGGTCCCATCCCAATGGGCGGCCACAAAGCCCCCCTCTTCTTCAAGCACCCGCTTAAACTCCTCGTAGGTATCTACCGATACCGTATTTGCTTCACGGAATGCAGCAGCCTTATTGTAAATCTGTTGTTGGATATCAATCAATAACTGCTCCACCCGGTCGGCCAGCCCCGCTTGAGAGACGGTTTCCTTTGCCTGGGTATCACGGCGGGCTATTTCCACCGTTCCTTGCTGCATATCCCGGGTGCCGACCGCAATGCGCACAGGAACACCCTTCAGTTCCCATTCGGCAAATTTAAATCCAGGACGATGGGTATCCCGATCGTCGTATTTGATGGAAATGCCTTTGGACTTCAATTCACTGATCAGCGTATCGGCCAACGCCCCGATTGCCATCCGTTCCTCTTCTGTCTTAAAAATGGGTACAATGACCACCTGAATGGGTGCCAATTTAGGGGGCAGTACTAGTCCTTGATCGTCTGAATGTGCCATAATCAGTGCTCCCATCAGCCGCGTCGATACGCCCCAGGATGTAGCCCATACATAGTCAAGTTTACCATCTTTAGCCGTAAACTTCACGTCAAATGCCTTCGCAAAATTCTGTCCGAGGAAATGTGATGTACCTGCCTGCAATGCTTTGCCATCTTGCATCAACGCTTCGATGCACAGGGTATCCAATGCTCCGGCAAATCGTTCGTTTTCCGTTTTACGGCCGCGGATTACCGGTAAGGCCAGCCAATTCTCCGCAAAATCTGCATATACATTCAGCATCTGTTCAGCTTCGGCTAATGCCTCCTCTTTCGTGGCATGTGCTGTATGCCCTTCCTGCCACAAAAACTCGGCCGTGCGCAGGAATAGCCGGGTACGCATCTCCCACCGTACTACGTTAGCCCACTGATTTACTAAAATAGGCAAGTCCCGATAAGATTCAATCCAGCCTTTGTACGTATTCCAGATAATGGTTTCAGAAGTTGGGCGCACGATAAGTTCCTCCTCCAATTTTGCCTCCTCATCGACCACGATGTTGCCGGTTCCATCATTTTTTAACCGGTAATGCGTTACAACGGCACATTCAGTCGCAAAACCTTCCACATGGGAAGCTTCTTTCGAAAAGAAAGACTTAGGGATAAACAAAGGAAAATACGCGTTGCTGTGCCCCGTATCCTTAAACATCTTATCCAAAGCTGCTTGCATTTTCTCCCAGATGGCATAACCGTAGGGTTTGATCACCATACAACCCCGCACAGCTGAGTGCTCTGCAAGATCGGCTTTCACGACCAATTCATTGTACCATTGGGAGTAATCCGTTTCGCGGCTCGTAATTCCTTTGCTCATAGTTGACTTTCAATAAAATTATTATAAGATTTGCCTCTTGATATTTGCCAGCAAAGGTAGCCTGTTTTGGCAAATTACCGAATAAAAAAATGCGCGGCTAAATTAAACCAAACGCTCAAAAATGCGTCTATAAGAATAAAGCGTTGGGCATTACCAAACGAAAGGACAGTTAAGATGAAAAGCAATAGATTAATAGTCAGCACAGTAGCTTTAGTGGGCATATTGTTTTTGGGGTCATGCAGCACCACAAGGCAGGCTGCTTTCCGTGACGATGTCTATAATACACAAGCCCGGGCGGTGGAAGAAAATTACCAAAGTCCGGATTATTATTATGACCAGGAAACAGCGCCGGAAGAATCCTACGCCGACGGAGGCTACTATGAAGACGAATATACGGACGAAGGCTATTCCAGCGACTATTATGCCGATGAATATAGCGACAGTGAATATGCCAACCGGATTAACCGGTTTTATTACTATTCACCGGGCATGAGTTATTACGATCCATGGTTTGATCCCTGGTACGGATTCAATTCCTGGTATACACCCGGTTGGGGATGGAACAGTGCCTGGAGCCTCGGTTTAAGCTGGGGCTGGGGCGGATGGGGTCTCGGTTGGGGCAGCAGTTGGTATAATCCTTATTACGGTGGTTATTGGGGTTGGGGATCTCCCTATTATGGAAGGGGATTCGGTGGCCCGTATGCCTACAGTCGCTGGGGCTGGGGTGGATGGGGCGGTTACTATCCCGGTACCATCATCATTGACAACCGCACGAGAGGCATGCGGTCCGCTTCGCGGTCGCGCATGGATGTAAGAACCGGCCGCACGAGCCGATCAGCGGGAACGACAACACGGACTGCGTCACGAACTGCAATAAGCAGGGATGCCAATGGCCGTATTTCTACCCGCACCGTATCCACTAGGGGTGATGCAGGCACCCGCACATCTGTAACACGGTCTACCGGCTCACGGGAAGCCGTTCGGCCAAGCGGCACATCACGTAGGCCGACCGGAGAAGCTGTAAGGCCTGGCAGTTCAACAAGACCGTCAAGCGGCGTAAGACCCTCCTCTTCACGGCGTCCATCGGGCAGCAGCGCACGGCCTGCCGCTAGGCCTTCATCAGGCTCGCGTCCGAGTGCAGCACCCTCACGGCCAAGCGCGGCTCCTCGCTCTTCTGGAAGCAGTTCCCGTGGGTCATCCGTAGCTCCCCCCTCACGGTCTTCCGGATCATCGTCGTCATCAGGTGGAAGTAGTCGGGGAAGCAGCAGCGGTGGAAGTAGCCGTAGCGGCGGCAGAGGCAGATAATATTTCAACTATAACATGGCAAAATCAGCGTATATAACACTCTCTTTATTTTTAGTAAGTTTTTCGCTTACAGAGGTTAATGCCCAGTCACTTGATGAGTTTCTTCGGGTTGCACAGCCCGAGCAGGGCGCATCCGCACGCTTCAAAGCATTGGGCAATGCACAAACGGCCTTGGGTGGCGACTTAAGTTCCGTTTCCGGTAATCCTGCAGGTCTTGGATTTTTTGGCCAATCAGACATCGGCCTCTCTTTTGATTTCAGCAGCGACCTCAACAAGGCGCTGTATTTTGGAACAAATAGCAAAAATAACGTAGATAAATTTGCAATAAATCAGGCAGCAGCGGTGTTTCATATTCCCATGCGCAGAGCCCGGGGCAGCAACCTTTCCTCCGGTTGGTTGAATTTTAACATCGGAATCGGCTATCACCGGACCGGTAATTTTAATTCTACCATGGGTTTTACCGGCGTAAATGACGAAAGCAGCTACGGCCACTTTATGGCGTTGGAAGACGGCAACTTGCCGGGCGATATCGGCTGGCAGTTCGGTATGGTCGACGAAAATGCGTCCGGTAACCTTATTCCCATGACCACGCTTAATAACGTACAAACCGCCTATTACCGCGAAGGGGGAAGTCAGTCCGAAACAAACCTTTCTTTCGGCACGAACTACGCCAATAAGTTTTACATCGGTGCCAGCATCGGTTTCGCACGGATTAACTACCGCATGAACCGGTTGTTTATGGAAGACGGCTCCATTCAGAATTACGGTTACATTTATGCCCAAAATCCCAATAGTCGTTTTGTCAATTCTGCAAACGCTGATTATGACATCTATAACCCGCTATTGGAATCGGAATATGAATTCGATGACGAATACTGGTCAAACACTTCCGGAAACGGTATCAACGCAAAACTTGGCATAATTTTCAAACCGGTGCCCCAATTCCAGATCGGTGTATCTGCCACGACACCAACGTGGTATAGCCTTACGAATGATTATGAAGATTATTTCGGCATTACCAACTACCTCACCGACGGGACAGATAATTCGGATGACAGTCCGAGCGAACCCATTTATTACGACTACAACCTACGCACTCCCTACAAGCTTAGTGCCGGATTGGCCTATATCTTCGAAGGTGGTGGCCTGCTGAGTGCAGATATCGACTATGTAGACTATGCCAACTTATCCATGTCATCGTCTAATGCAGAAGATGACCGGTTTTTCAATGACGGCATTGCCGACACCTATGCCGGAGCGATAAACTTCAGGGTAGGTGGTGAATACATGATTGCTCCGCAACTGATGGTAAGAGCGGGATATGGTTATACCGGAAGCCCCTACAAAGATGAGAGCATCGATTACAGCGGACAGACGGTTTCCGGCGGTCTTGGATACCGGATCAACAATATCTATGTCGATCTGACTTACCAGAATTTCCAGCGGAATTACAACATGATCCCATATCTGTTAGATGATGCGGCAGGCCAATACAGCCCCGTGGTGGAAGTTAAGAACCAGCGGCACAATGTATTGTTGTCAGTCGGGCTAAAATTTTAGAAGTTCAGGTTATCACATGCCACGGATGCACGAATGGAACACAGATGAATGCTGCGTTTATCCGTGCATCCTTGCCTTTTTGAGACAAGCGAAACGGGCAGCAGTTTTCTACAACTGCTGCCCGTCTTTGTGTATTTACAAAACGATTACTGAATTAAGCTAAGCAAGCACTACGCTTTATTTACAAACGCTCTCAGCATCCAATTCTGTTTCTCGTTAAATTGCATGAAGGCATTGATCATATCATTCGTCCCTTCATCTTCCGCTTCGGAAGTAATATCCAACAGATCCCGTTGCATAGCAATCAACGCTTCCAAATCTCCAATAATCGCCTTCACCATGTCGATATCTTTCATACCGATCGTATCCACCTCCTTGATTTCCGAGTTAGACACATAATCCTTAAACGTACTGAAAGGCGATTTTCCCAATGTGAGAATACGTTCTGCCAGTTCATCGATGGTAGTCAGTGCGTTCGTATAAAGTTCTTCAAACTTGGCATGCAAAGTGAAGAAATGATTTCCCCGCACATTCCAATGACATCCCCTCAACTTTTGGTAGTGGATATGGTAGTTGGCCAACAGGTCATTCAGGTGATCAACAACAGGTCTTAATTTTTTTTCTTCTAAACTAATTACTTTTGGGTTCATGCTATTCTATTTTAGATACAACCATAAAACAGCTAAAGCTACAAAAAGTTTAACGCAACATCAGGAAGTGCGCCTTTTTCTGACGAAAAGATTGTAGTTCTCATGTTTTTCCACATAGATATCTTCTCCGATATCTATAAAACCATCCAATGCCACGGCATCGTACCATTTCCCATCAATTTCCACCTTTCCGGATGGGCGGAGAACCGTTTTCGCCACTCCTTCCCTATTCACTAACTCAGTATTCAATCGGGAGGAAGTATATCCCTCTTCCGATCGCTGTTCGTCCTGCAGTACAAGGCGTTTGAATGCTTTGGTTTTGAGCAGGCTCTTACCAAAAATGACCATTACGATCGTCGCCGTCACCATGGAAGCGATGACTAACAGAAATGAATTGAATAACATACCCGGCGCGGCGATGGAAAAATTGAAATAATCATTGGCTACCATGCTGAACGCCAATCCACAGACCAGACAGATGATACCCAATATGCCGGCAACACCGAATCCTGGAATTACAAACAGCTCCAGTAAGATCAGCACAACGCCTGCAACAAACAGGGCAATCTCCCAATTGTCTGCCAGCCCCTGAATATAGAGCGGAGCAAAAAATAATACCGCAGCAATGACCGCAACCACCAAGGCAAACCCAATACCCGGTGTTTGCATTTCAAAATAAATACCCCCAATAATCAGCAGGATCAGAATACCGCTCACCGCCGGATTGATAAGGAATGAAATAATCCGGTCTACTAGGGTAATCTGATGGATGGTAATCTGTGGATTGCTGATTCCTTCAGCCACCAATACGTCTGCTATAGATGTGGCCTCCGCATTAGCCAACCCGATGGTTACCGCTTCTGAAGAAGTGAGTGTTAATATTTTACCCGCCTGCTTTAGAGAAGGCAACTCCACGTCCGGGTCCACAAATGCTTCGGCAACCTTTGGGTCGCGCCCCTTCGCTTCGGCTGTTGCCCGCATCAATCCCCGCATATATGACTGGTGTTTTTCAGGCAACACCTGACCGGACTGGTCCACCACACTGGCTGCTCCGATGCTGGACCCTTTGCTCATATAGATACGGTCGCTCGCCAGTGCAATCAATGCCCCTGCTGATGCCGCATTGTGATTGATGAAAACCACCGTTTCCAAGGGCGAATCAAGTATCCGGCTCCGGATGGAATCCGCAAAATTAACCATGCCCCCGAAGGTATTCATCTCAATCAATATCAAATCCACCTTACTTTCCTCAGCTTTGGAATAGGCATTTTTTACGGTCCGCCACGCAGCGGGACCAATATCCCCCTCTAAATCAAACTGATAAATAGATTGGGCCTGTACTGAAAACAGGGGCAATATCCAGCACGCAATCCCCATCAGTAAGAACAATAATTTCTTTCCGCGTTTTTTTTTGTGCATATCGTTCAAAACGTTATAATTTTGAGGCCGGGCTGGTATACAACCTATCGACTATCAATGGATAAATATACGTTAAAAACCGCATTTAGAAAAAGTTTTTTAGGGATGGTCTGGCGCATCGAAGCCGATACGACCGCTAACCTATTGGCTATCGAAACGCGTAACGAAGATACGGGAATGCCCTTATTCTCAGCAATTGAATACGATAACGGTGTACCATTCATGGATGAAAAACCATACGGCGACCGGACATGGTCGCTGGCGGGAATCGTGGAAGGCAACTTAATTTTGCGGGCATGGGGCCAGCATACTCCCGATGGTGCAGGCATCGCTTGCATCAATGCCACTACGGGCGATGTTTTATGGGAGCAGTTTAACTATACATTGGTAGCCATCCAACATCGGCAGTTGGTTGTGAGGCATCGCAATTTCGCCAGTGGTTATGAACAACGTATGAACCCTCTTGATGGAAATTTAACGCAAATTAACAATCCGGCAACTAAACCTGACGCACCCAAAATTGTCTTACCCGAACGATATAGGGATGATAAACCCCTGTTTTTGGAACGTTACCCCATACAGGGTGATCTATTTTACTGCCAGGTGGGAGACCGCATGGTTTGGGCATTTCACGAAGTCTCTGATCATACGTATTGCATTCGAATAGCCGTGTCCCGTGGCTTGAAAATGCTGGCGGACAGGATTATGGTTTCAGGATTAACTAGAATGGCGCCGGAACTGTTCTTTATGATTAATAGTCAGGTTTTCTTTATTGGTGATAATAAACGGGAAATTGTATCGTATTTAGTATAATTGCAACGGATTTTTAACATGAACAAAATATATCAGACCTATTTATACCGCACCTCTCTTTTCGTCATCCTATTAGTAGGTTGTTGTGGCATGTCCAAAGTTGCTGCCACACCGGTGGATTCGATTGGAGTAAAATATGAAAATGGAAAAAAAATCATCATTCACCAATTAGAAGCAAAGGAAACTTATTTCGGCCTAAGCAGGCACTACGGTGTCCCTGTCAAACAAATCATCGCAGCCAATGGAAATAAATCGCTGAAAGTCGGAGACACGGTACATATCCCGATGGATACAGGCAGAACCATTGCCGATGCAAATGTACCGGCCAATGCAGGGCAGCAACAATCCCAACAACCTTCGCCCCCGCCTGCCTTAAATCAGGACGAGTATACGTCATACAAAGTAGGCAAAGGTGAGACCCTATTTACTATTTCAAAACGATTTATCATATCTGTTGAAAGCATCAGGCGAGCAAATGGACTTACCGGCGATTCACTAAAAATAGGCCAGATTCTGAAAATCCCCAATAAGGAACTTCCCCCACCTCCTCCCAAATTGAACGAAATCATTGTAACGGACACCGTCAGTGGTGATTCAACGGAAGAAAATATGGAAATTCCCGCAAACCGGTATGGTATCCGGGAAATGACGGAAAAGGGCATCGGCGTATGGATCGATGACCTGAGTCAGGAAGGCGGAAGCATGTTGGCACTGCATAAAACAGCTCCCATCGGTACCGTAATTAAAATTACCAATCCGATGACCAACCGCACGACCTTTGCCAAAGTCGTCGGCAAATTTGCAGATTCGGCTGAAACCCAAAATGCTATCATCGTCATTTCCAAATCCGCAGCGTCGCTCATCGGCGTATTAGACCGGCGGTTCCAGGTTGAAATTGCATATGGCACCCCAAATGACGGCAACTAAGCCCTATGTTGTTGGGATCGCAGGAAGCAGTGGATCGGGAAAAACGTTTTTCCTGAATTGTTTTGTCAATCACTTTACCCCGCATGAAGTGGCCTTGATTTCACAGGACGACTATTACATACCCGCCCATACCAAGACACAGGAAGAAAATAAGCTTTATAACTTTGATCTACCCACCGCTATCGACCGGGAGGCCTTTTACCGGGATATCCGGATGCTTTTCGAAGGACATACGATACGCCGCGAGGAATACACATTCAATAACCCCGCCCTGACTCCGAAAATGATAGAAATCAAGCCGGCGCCGGTCCTGATTGTCGAAGGGTTATTTATTTTCTTTTACGAAGAAGTCAATCACCTGCTCAATCATCGGATATTTCTGCACGCAGAAGAGGAGATAGCCTTACAGCGACGATTGAAAAGGGATTTGGTAGAACGGGGATATGACGAAGAAGACGTACGATTTAAGTGGGTGAATCATGTGATGCCTGCCTACTACCGATATTTACTGCCGTTTCGGGAGCAATGCGACCGCGTCATCCTTAACAATACCGATGATCCTGCCCCGATCCGCACCATTGCCGACGAAATATCCACCGAACTGCGGAAAATTGCCCCCGGGTTACACCGGGTTTTATAACCGCATTTCGGGCACATCATCTGCCGCAAAAAACCGCCCTGCTGTCGCGTTCCGTATTTCCGTTATGCTAACTCCCGGAGCACGTTCAATCAGATGGAATCCTCCGTTTTGGATATCGATTTCAAAGACCGCCAATTCAGTCACCACTTTACGGATACAGCGTACGCCTGTCAAGGGTAAGGTACACCGCGGAAGTAGCTTGCTCTCCCCCGCTTTGTTTACCTGCTGCATTGCTACAATGATATTTTTCGCAGAAGCCACCAGATCCATCGCTCCGCCCATTCCCTTCACCAGCTTACCCGGGATCTTCCAATTGGCAATGTCGCCGTATTCGGATACTTCCATGGCACCTAATATCGTAAGGTCTACCTTTTGTGCCCGGATCATACCAAAACTCATTGCCGAATCAAATACCGCAGAACCCGGCAGCATGGTGATGGTCTGCTTCCCGGCATTGATCAGATCCGGATCTTCCGAACCTTCGTACGGAAACGGCCCCATACCCAACAAACCGTTTTCAGATTGCAGCACAACATCGATATCTTCTGGAATGTAGTTGGCTACCAGCGTGGGGATACCAATTCCCAGATTGACGTAATAGCCGTCTTTGATTTCCCGCGCAATCCGTTTTGCGATTCCCTCTTTATCCAGCATAATCTTCCGCTTTGGTAATGTCCAATCCTTCGTATTTGCGAACCGTCCGTTGTTCGATTCGCTTTTCATAATTCATACCCTGAAAAATACGGTGAACATAAATACCCGGCGTATGGATTTGATCGGGGTCCAGTGTCCCCTCAGGAACCAACTCTTCCACCTCAGCTACCGTCACCTTACCGGCCATTGCCATCACAGGATTGAAATTGCGGGCGGTATGCCGATACATGAGATTGCCTGCCGTGTCGCCCCGCCATGCCTTCACCAATGCAAAATCTGCTTCAAAGGCCCTTTCCAACAGGTAGTCTTTACCGCCAAAGGTGCGTACTTCCTTGCCCTCGGCAACCTCAGTCCCCACGCCTGCCGGTGTAAAAATTGCCGGCATTCCATATCCAGCTGCAAGACACCGGGTAGCCAATGTACCCTGCGGGATCAATTCCACCTCCAGCTCACCACTCAATAGTTGGCGCTCAAACTCTGCATTTTCACCGACATAAGAAGCAATCATTTTTTTTACCTGACGTTTCTGTAACATCAACCCGATGCCAAAATCATCTACTCCCGCATTGTTTGAAATGCAGGTAAGACCCGAAACCCCTTTTCTCACCAACTCATTGATACAGTTTTCGGGAATGCCGCACAGGCCGAATCCACCCAGCATCAGGGTCATGCCGTCAGCAAGATCAGCCAGGGCTTCTCCCGCGTTTTTTACGACTTTATTAATCATGTGTATCCATTCATTTATAATCGGTTATTCGCTTCAAACAGGAGATTGGACAAGGTACAAAAGTTCTTGGAATTTTTCTAAATAAAACACTAAATTTGCCCCTGAGATGTTTGAGGAGTTTTCTTTTTTTACGTTTGAGTGCCCGGCATGCCCCTTACAGCCGATTGATCCTCAAAATTTTAAGGGACTTAACCCTTACCAGGAGGGGAGCGGCTGTGATTTCAAAAAATGCTGCAAGAAGTACAAGCGGGGAAAGCGGTGCAAGAAATGTCCAAAACGATAAATCACCGTTCCACAAAATCCAAATCCCGGTCGAAGCTTTCTTTCAATTGGCTCAGCGCAAAGATCGCAACACCAGTCAGCAGAAAAATCATCACATAAGCCGCCGTGACAATATCCGAATGGCGGACAAAAAATTCAAACAACAACGTGGAAGGAATCAATGCTCCGCGCACAAAATTCGGTGCAGTGGTGGTTACTGTCGCGCGCAGATTGGTACCAAACTGCTCGGATGCGATGGTTACAAAAGTCGCCCAATAACCAATGGAAATTCCCATAAAGAAAGCAATCCAATGAAATCGTTGTTCGGTGAGTCCCTCACTGCTCAAATACCATGAAGATGTTGCGATGATCAGTACCTGAAATAAAAATACCGCCAGTCTCCGCGATTTGGTAAGCTGGGCAAACAGTCCAGCGAGCACGTCGCCAAGCGACAACCCCAGGTAAGTAAACAGAATTCCTTTACCCGCACTCAGGGTTACCGGTGCTCCAAGCGCCTTTCCAAATTCAGGCGCTTGTGTAACCAATATCCCCACGACAAACCAAATGGGCAGCCCGATCAACAGACAATACAGATACCTTTTAAATCGCTCTTTATCGGTAAATAGCATGCTGAATTTTCCTTTTTCCACCTGTTTGTCATCCACTCCTTTAAACATAGCCGATTCAAAGGTACCCACCCGTAGGATGAGCAATAACAACCCCATGGCGCCTCCGGCAAAATACGCGTTGCGCCAATCGAAGAGTTCAGACACATAATATGCCGCAACGGCACCGAGCACCCCTACCGAAGCGACGATCATCGTACCATACCCCCGTTTATCTTTTTGCATGCTCTCACTCACCAGCGTAATGCCTGCTCCCAGCTCACCCGCCAATCCGATACCTGCTACGAGGCGGACGATGGCATAGGAGTGGATATCCTGCACAAACCCGTTTGCAATATTGGCCAACGAATACATCAGGATGGAGCCAAACAGTACTTTAATCCGCCCAAAACGGTCGCCCAATATCCCCCACAATATGCCACCGAGCAGCAGTCCACCCATTTGCATATTGAGCACATATTCCCCATCTATGCGCATCTCTTCTTCCGGTATACCGATGTCCCGAAAACTCTGCACACGGACAATGGAAAAAACAACGAGATCATAGATATCAACGAAATAACCCAATGCGGCTACAATTACCAATAACCAGGCATTTTTGGTTTCCGACAGGCTCTTTTTGGTCATGGAATTTTAAGATTTACGGCGCTAAATTAAACTTTTCGCTGAATTATGTTGTTTTTTTTCTATTTCCCTTTATTTTCCGTCTTTCAAAATTTGTGGTTAACTTAGTAGTCCTATGGGGCTATCGGAAAATACACTGAAATGGGTCATGCGGTTATATCCCCCTTTTTTCTTCCAACGGATTTGGGTGCGTCGTTTTGGCAAAGGTTTTACCTCAGCTGAGGTAAAAATCAACAAGAGTTTGGTCAATCGCAATTACAATGCCTCCATTTTCGGAGGGACCATCTTCGCCGCCGCCGATCCATTTTATGCACTGATGTTTGATCAGGCACTCCGGCGGAGGGGATTTAAAACCGTAGTTTGGTTAAAAAGTGCATCCATCCAATATATAAAACCCGCTCGCACCGCTCTCTTTTTCCGGATCGATCTGAGTGAAGAAGAAATTCTTCTTGCCGAACAGGCGCTTGCCGAACAGGGTAAGTTTGTGAAAACCTATCCGATTGTCATCACCGACAGAAATGGCGAAATATGCGCCGTTATGCAAAACGAGGTATATATCAAGGATATCGGGTATAAGAAAGCGGACCGCAAACAGGTAAATCAAGAAGTATAAGCGTGAACATCAAAACATTGATACTGCAGGGAGAAGGTGAGCAGCTTGATTTTAAAAACCGGATCAGCAGTTGCGAGAAAATTGCAAAAACGCTGGTTGCTTTTGCCAACAACAAAGGGGGGAAACTACTGGTGGGCGTAGCTGATAACGGATCTATCAAAGGTGTAAAAAATGAAGACGAAGAAAAATACATGCTCCAACGTGCGGGGCACCTGTATTGCCGTCCGGCCATCGACATCCATTTTGAGGAAATTTACGTAGATGACAAATTGGTATTGTTGGCCGAAATTGCCGAAAGCGACATTAAACCTCATTACGCCCTTGGCGAAGATCAAAAATGGTGGGTATATGTCCGCGTACAGGATAAAAGTATTTTGGCAGGCAAAGTAGTGGTTGACGTACTGCACCGGAGCAGCCACCCCATCGGGGTCTTCATCAACTATACAGACAAAGAGAAGGAATTGCTGGGATACATGCAAAATCATCCTAAACCGCAACTTCCCGAATTATGCAGACACCTTCAGCTGTCCAGGCGTAAAACCCAACGAATTCTCGTCAACCTCATTGTCGCAGGAGTCATTGACGTGCACAACAGCGACCGGGAAGAATATTTTTCCCTATCTTTGTCAGGCAACTCATAGTGGAAATATCATGAAACATACGATCTTATTAATCAGCGCCGGTTTATTAGTGATGGCTGCCTGCAACAATGGCAGCAACGAAACCGGTGAAATTGACCGGCTGCGCGAGGAAGCAATCGCCGTACACGATGAAATCATGCCTCAGATCAGCGCTTTCGACCGTAATACAGTAAAAATCGATTCGATATTGGCAAATCTGCCCCAGCTGAAGGAAGCACAGCCTGAAATCGACACTGCGCAAACCCGTACAGACCTCAGTGGCCTGAAAAATCGGTTGGAACTGGCAACCGATTCCATGATGAATTGGATGACAGCCTTTGACGTAGACCCTCAAGACAAGTCTACAGACGAAATCAAAGCATATTACGAGGAAGAAGTTGAAAAGGTGAAGGCGATGAAACAGTTCTTTGACGAGGTATCCAAAGAAGCAACCGATAAACTGGCAAAATTTTAAGTGGCCATGCGTAGCATTTTTTTCTTGTTGATGAGTGGTTCCATACTGGCTGGCCTCGCTGCATGCAGCAATGAAACATCGAAAACTCTCCCGATCCTGGGATCGCGTGATCCGGTTACCAAAGTGGTTGACGGAAAGACAATTACCGACACCCTGTATCATACCATACCAGATTTTGAACTGCTTAATCAGGACAGTACCCTGATCACCAACCAGGCATTCGAAGACGGAGTCTATATCGCCAATTTTTTCTTTACGCACTGTCCAAGCATTTGCCCTACGATGCAGCGCAACCTGCTGAAAGTTTATGAAAAATACAAAGGTGACAAACGTGTGAAGTTCCTGTCGCACAGCATCGACTTCCGACACGATTCGCCATCCGTACTTAAATCCTATGCCGAAAAACTCGGCGTCACCAATGATCAGTGGCAGTTTGTTACCGGCAGCAAGGCGAGTGTCTATGGCTTGGCAGACAGTTATATGGTATATACCAAAGAAGATAGCAACATCCCCGGGGGCTACGACCACTCGGGATACCTGCTGCTGGTAGACAGCAAGCGGCATATCCGCGGCGCCTACGACGGCACGAACGACGAACAAATACAGTTACTGTTTGATGAATTGGCCATTCTTTTGAAGGAATATGAATGAGGCGTAACACTTCCCTGCACGTAGGTGCAGCACTCCTATCGATTTATATCCTATTCCATGCCTGCCAAAGTGAACAAGCGATACGGACCGCCCAATATGCAGTAAACGGGCAAAAACTATATGGGATGCATTGTCAGAATTGTCACGGCGCAAAGGGCGAAGGATTAGGTACCCTTTATCCGCCGTTAACCGACAGTACCTTCCTGATCACCCATCGGAAGCAACTCCCCTGCATCGTAAAAAACGGTTCGTCCTCCCCCATCCAGGTCGGCGGAAAGACATTTAATACCGAGATGCCCCCCAATCCACAACTTACCCCCATTGAAACAGCCTATGTCCTTACATACATAGGCAACTCATTTGGCAACAAAATGGGTATTTTTACAATAGAGGAAGTACAGCAAGCTTTGGCGGACTGCCGTTAACAAGGAGCCTATGTTACAATATCAGGGCATTGAACAGCCGATCAAGTGTATCCCGCGCGTCCATACAAAGGCCCGGGTGCACAGCCGATAACTGAATGACGGTACTTCGCTTGGCTGTAAGCCACCGAAAACGCTCCGCAGGCGGCAAATCGGCAATCGGGCCTCCCGCACGTGCACCCTTGCAGATCAAATCAAAGCCTGTCAGGTAGGTTTCTAATTCTTCCGCGTCATACGACGGATATAACGCACGTAGTTTTTCAGCTGACAGTTCATATTTCATGTCGAGGAAACGCTGATCACGGGAATAAAGCACTACCCCGATGTTGATGAACTCTTCACGTTCCACCCGGGGCACCCAACGGATCACGGCATACTCAAATAATTCTTTTCCTGGCATCTTGCGCTTCTTTAACAAAAACCCCTGACGCAGCAATCCGCATCTCCAAAAACTGTGCGTAGACCTTTTTGGCATCCGCAGGCAACACTCCTTCCTTATTGTTCAGCCATTCATCCGGCACCTGCTCCGTAATGCGTTGAATAACAGAATCCGTGAGTTTGACCTTCAGCTCACTTTCAGCATCTTCCAGCCGCGCTGCCCAAGGCAATAAGACATGATCTTTAACCTGCACGAACGGCTTGACCGCTTGCTCCTGCCAATTATCCCAATTGTGGTGGAAATACAAGGACGCTCCATGGTCAATCAGCCATAGTTCTTTGTGCCACATCAGCATATTGGTATTCCTCACCGTACGGTCTACATTTGTGAGCAGACAGTCCAGCCAAACAATACGTGAAGCGAGATCAGCATCTATTTTATTGACCACCGGATCAAACGTAATCGCGCCCGAAAGGTAATGCAAAGCCAGGTTGAGGCCCGTACTTGCACGCAGCAAATCCTGTATCTCTTCATCCGGTTCTGTGCGGCCGAATGCTTCATCCAACTCTGCAAATACGATTTCCGGCACACGAAAACCCAATACACGAGCAATCTCTCCCCCAAGCAATTCTGCAATCAGGGCTTTACTGCCCTGCCCTGCGCCCCGGAATTTAAGCGCATACAGGAATCCGTCATCTGCTTCAGCAATCGCCGGCAACGACCCTCCTTCCCGCAGTGGGGTAACATAGCGTGTCACCTGCACTGTCCGTATCATCGAATTCTCCACGCCCAAACATAGACAACTTGTTGCTCAATTGCAAACGACAGGTTTGAGGCATTATTTTGGTAAACAAATCTTCTTATCTTTGCTCCTAACATGGATACTTCAGCACAATACGACCGCATCATTACGCATTGCCAACAATTATTTGAAAAGAAAACAGCCGATTATGGCACCGCCTGGCGTATCATGCGGCTCCCATCCATTACGGATCAACTATACATAAAAGCACAACGGATACGTACGCTGGAAGAGAAACGTGTATCCAGAGTTGGTGATGGCGTGCAGGAGGAGTATGTCGGCATTGTGAACTACTGTGTCATTGCCATTATGCAACTCAGTTTAACAGGCAACGGAAATGAAAATCTTCCGCTGGCTGAAGTGATTGAAAAATACAATCAGGTGGTGACAGAAACCAAAGAACTGATGTTTGCCAAAAATCATGACTATGGGGAAGCTTGGCGGGAGATGAGGCTTACCTCGCTCACCGACCTGATTCTGACGAAAATCTATCGGGTAAAGCAAATTGAAAACAACGAAGGGCTGACAGTTGTTTCCGAAGGTGTTAAAGCGAACTATCAAGATATGCTCAACTACGCAGTTTTTGCGCTTATTAAGTTGGGACTCGCTGATCGTTAGTCAATTTAAAGCAGACCACAGATGCAAACTTCCCAATCGCACCCCCCTACCCATTACTTGTTAGCATTTTCCCGCATTGTCACCGGGATGGTGTTTATTTTCTCCGGTTTTATCAAAGCCAATGATCCGACAGGTTTCGGGTACAAGCTGGAGGAATATTTTCACGTGTTTGGCACTGTTTTTCTGAATGACCATGCTGTTGCCATCGCCGTGGTGATCTGTGGCCTGGAAATGCTACTGGGAGTACTTCTGCTACTTGGATTCTGGGGTCGTACAGTGGCTTGGGGCCTATTGCTGCTTATCCTGTTTTTTACCTTTCTGACGTTCTATTCCGCATTTTTTGAAGTAGTAACTTCCTGCGGCTGCTTCGGTGATGCCATTCCACTTACCCCATGGCAATCTTTTGGCAAAGATCTCGTATTATTGCTCCTGATACTTGTCATTTTCATCAACCGGGAACAAATCAGACCGCTCGTTTCCGATCGGTATACACAGTCTATTATCACCGTAGTGGTTGTGGTAATTTCGTTGGGAATCGGCATTTATACCCTCAATTTTTTACCATTCATTGATTTCCTGCCCTATAAGAAAGGAAACAACCTACCTAAGCTTATGACCCTGCCCGAAGGACAGGTGGGGGATCAATATGAGATTATTTATACCTTGAAAAATAAAGCTACCGGAGTTGAAAAACGGGTCTCTGACAAAGTTTACCTCGCCGAAGAATTGTGGAAGGATGAAAATTGGGAAATCATAGGCGATCCCGAGAGTAAGCTGGTCAAAAAGGGGTATCAAATTGCGATACCTGATTTATTGATCAGCGATGCCAACGGAGATGATGTTACCCATGAGCTGATCGAAAATCCGTATTACAATCTACTGATAGTTGCCTGGGATCTGGAAAAATCCAATACCGAGGCATTGCGTAAAATCAATGCCCTGGTTATGAATGCCGCCGAAGCCTACAACGTACGCGCTGTCCTGCTCACGGCCAGCAGTACGCAGGAAGCCGAACGGATCAGCGATGAACTGAATTTACTTACCGAAATATTTTACGCCGATGCTGTGCCCCTAAAGAGTATGGTGCGGGCTAATCCGGGTGTCTTGTTAATGCAGCACGGCACGGTGATCGACAAATGGCACTACAATACACTACCTGATTTCGATACGTTGGATCAGCTATATTTCAGCAAAGCGTACCAAGATGAGTAAATTAAAACCTGTATTTTTGATTGGTTTTATGGGAAGTGGCAAGACTACGTGGGGACGAAAACTTGCTACCAAGACCGGACGTGCATTCATTGACCTGGATGAAGTGATTGTCAACAGAATCGGTATGCCTATTGCCGATTATTTTCTGCAACATGGCGAGTCGGCATTCCGGCAAATCGAGAGCGAGACGTTGAAGAACCTGCCCTTAGCCGAACCTGCGATTGTTTCTACCGGTGGCGGCACCCCCTGCTACTTTGATAACATGGAATGGATGAATAACACCGGAACGACCATCTATTTCCATCTTCCCCCCAAGGCACTTTGGGACAGGCTTATCCAAACGGATATTGCTTCAAGACCGGCCTTAAAAGGATTATCTGGGCAAGCACTGTTGGCAGATATCACGTCGAAACTTGCAGACCGGGCTCCTTATTACGAACAAGCGACCCACGTTGTCAATCAATTATCGTTGCAATTGGATGAATTGACGACGCTGATCGGTTGATTTTCCATGGGGAAATCGCTATCTTTACGCCCGTTTACCATTTTTAGCAAAAATTCCTTTTTATGGTGTGGCGCGCTACCCCGCTCTTGATAGTATCCTTGTTGGCATTGTTCTTCGTGGGCTGTCTTCCTTCGAATATGGGGGGGGATTTCCGTTACAACGCCCATCGGATCACCCTCTCCTCTGTCGACGAATTATATCGATTCCTCACGTATCACGAAAAGCGTTATCCACTAATCAGCGCACATCGCGGCGGCCCATCCAAGGGCTTTCCGGAAAATGCGTTGGAAACCTTTGAAAACAACTTCCGCCAGCAACCCCTTATCATCGAGTGTGATGTACGCACGACCCAAGATGGCGTGTTGGTACTTCTGCACGACGAGACCTTGGACCGCACCACTACCGGTTCAGGGAAATTGCAGGAGATTGAGTTTTCTGCACTGAAAAAGCTTAAGTTAAAAGATCCTGAGGGCAACATTACCTCCTACCGTATACCCACACTGGACGAGGCCCTTCAATGGGGTGCCGGAAAGGTTATTTTTACCCTGGATGTAAAACGTGATGTGTCTTATGCTGCGGTTATTGATGCCATCCGGCGCCACAAAGCTGAGGCCTATTGCGTAATCATTACGTACAGTGCAGACCAAGCGGCAGCTGTTCATCAACTTGCCCCCACGATCATGATATCCGCATCCATTCAATCGCCCGCTGATCTGCTAAGATTGAATGACCACAATATCCCGGACAATCGGCTTGTTGCTTTTATCGGGACGCGTGAAGCAGACAAGCCTTTATACGACCTGCTTCACGGGCATGGCATCCTGTGCATTCTGGGTACCATGGGCAACCTCGACAAACAAGCCTCAGTGCGCGGCGATACGGTTTACAGCAACTTGGTGGACCGTGGTGCAGACATTCTTTCAACGGACCGACCCATAGATGCGGGTAGAGCGCTGCAGGCTTACCGAAACAAGCATAAATTAACTTCTTCCTTTATCAAGTAAGCTATCGATGTCCATCCAAGTTGCCAATCTTTTCAAATCCTATGGTAAGCACCCCGCGGTAAAGGGGATTTCTTTTAACGCCCGACCGGGAAGGGTGTTGGGATTTCTGGGACCAAACGGTGCCGGGAAATCCACTACGTTGAAAATCTTGTCCGGCAGCATCCCCCTCACGGCTGGCCAGGTGTCGATCTGCGGCCTCGACATCCAGCAAAACAGCTTGGCGACACGCCGATATATTGGCTATTTACCGGAAAATAATCCACTGTACTTAGATATGTATGTACACGAAGCGCTGACTTTCGTCGCGGAAATGCATCACATCGTCCGTGCTCACGAGCGGATAGCCGAAGTAATCTCTTTAACGGGATTGGAGGCCGAGCAACAAAAAAAAATAGGGCAACTGTCAAAAGGTTACCGGCAGCGCGTCGGATTTGCGCAAGCCATTCTGCACGACCCTGAGGTGCTGATCCTTGACGAACCCACTTCGGGATTGGACCCTAACCAACTACAGGACATCCGATTGTTGATCAAACAGTTAAGTTTGCAGAAAACGGTACTGCTGTCTACACACATTATGCAGGAGGTGGAGGCTATCTGTGACGATGTAGTCATTATCCACCAAGGACAAATCGTTGCCGATTTCCCATTGAATGAATTGGCTGCGATGTACCCCGGCCATCGTCTAGAATCACTCTTCATGCGGTTAACCGGCCCTCCTTCTACCCGAATTTAAACAATGTGGCACGTTTTGTGTTATATACATAAAGTTAAAACTGTATTAAATTTTAATAGTTAACATTAAACGAAAAACCATGAAACGTGTACTTTTATTTTCAGCCTTATTTTTAGCGGGAGCTATTGCCGCAAACGCACAAGACGTCAATCGACCACAGACCTCTGCAAACGTAGGAATAGCCCCTGTTCAAAAGGGCAACTGGATTGTCGGCGGGAGCTTGGGCAGTTTAGGATATAGTTTTGAAGGAGAAAATTTTAATATCAGCTTGAATCCCCGTGCCGGATATTTCATTTCAGACGGTGTGGCAATTGGATTGGGGTTGGTAGGATCCTTTGCGACCATACCCGATGCCGATAACATTTGGGGATATGGAGTTGCTCCATTTGTGCGTTACTATTTCCCGCAAGGTTCCAGCGCATCAGGCCGCTTTTTTGCACAAGGTGATATCGGTATATCAGGCAGCTCACCGGGATCCGGTGCCTCATTGGCTCTTGGTGCAAATGTAGGTTATGCTCATTTTATTACGAATAGCGTAGCGCTTGAAGTTACTGCTGGCTACAACTATAGTAAAGCAACTGTTTCGGGTTCAACCGGACAAAGCGGTTTGGGCGCAGCATTAGGTTTCCAAATTTATCTCCCTGGACAGCGATAGAATCATATATAATTAAAGTTAACCAACGAAAGCGCGGACAGATAAACGTCCGCGCTTTTTTGATATTCGACCAAGTGTTTACTTACGCCTCAGTCGTTGCAGCAGCAGTGTCACCGCAAAGCTCACCACCGCACCGATGGCGGCAAGCAGCGCCGTGCGCAGCATATCGTGTACGCCCAACTGGCCAATGACGCTCAGCAGCGTGCCACCCGTGGTGCCGATGCCGAGCTGCTGGTTACTCTTCATCGCCTTCCCTCCTATCCTTTGCTGCGCCTTCCACCGCTTCCAGCACACCCAGCGCGAGCGCCAGGTAGTTGGCTACGGCCACCACCCTGGGCGGCAGCTTCAGCGGCGAGGCAATCACCAGTTGGCTCGCCACGGCGAGTCCTTCCTTGATCCGTTCGTATAATGTCGGTCGACTCACTTCGAGCCCCCCTACGTTTTCTTGATTTTTTTTCATTTTTTGATTTTCGTAATAGATTTATTTAACATCACTTAGCAAGCCCAACGGAACTGTAACGCTCGCTGCGCTCACGCCACTAGGTTCCTTTTGGGCTTGCTAAGCAGCTTTCGTCATTCTTTCCCCCCTTTCCTACCTCGGGTTTTATACCCTTTGCAGACACGACCTAGGAGATCTTAGCGTAGCGACGGACATCCAGACGTGGAGCACTGGTTTAAAACCACCACTCTATCATTCCCCTTCCTAATCTCTTCCACCAGCAGCGGATACACATACTTGTATGCCGCGGCGGAATGCAGCACCTGGTAGTCGCCATCTATCAACTGCCAGTATGAACCGGTTAGCGGGCAGCCCGCAGTATCGGTATAGTAGTTGCCGATGTGGATAAACACCAGTTGGTAGTTCGGTATTTCGGTAATCTCAACCATGCCTTCATGCAGTTTCGGATACTTCGGCGCATAGCTTGCATTCATGCCCGCCCAAGGGTTAAGCCGCAGCCCGTATTCCCCTTCAGGAATGCAGGTTTTCCCGAAAATTTTCGCTGTGCGGATGCTATCTTCCAGCAGGTAACAACAGAAAAGGCTGCCGATGTATAAGTGGCTAAGGGTACTGTTCTTCCCCTGCGCCATGCGGATAATCTTTATTTCATTCATCGTTTACAAGTTTCCCATCAACAAACGTCCCCAGAAACACGCTATCGGAGGCCGACCGGCGCAAGCGATCCATCAGGAATCCGTAGCAGTGAACCGTACCTTTCAGCACCTCTGGTGCCACCTGCATATCCAGCTGTCCATCCCCCCTGCAAGCCGTGCCTTTGCTCATTACCACACGCCGGTGGGTCTGGTTATACACCAACAGGTATGCCGGCACATTATTATCGATAAACGGACTTTCCGTGAGCGCCCAGACGAACGTAAACCATCCGCCATCACCGAGCGCCAGCGCCGGATTACGCAGCCGTGGCAGCGTCCCGCAGCTCACCAATACCCGTTCGGCCCGGACCGACAGATCGGGATATTGGCCGGCAATTGCATCCTGCAGCACCTGTTTGGTTGCCCAATTGGGGCCTGACAGCTTTTTCCGGTCGCCCGGCTTGAACGTATCGTCCAGCACCGGCGCCAAGGGTGCGAGGAATTGCGTAGCCAGTTTCATCCGCTCCCGTTGTGCCCGCTGTGCGGGGGTAGGCGAATCAGTGCGCGGTTTGGGTATCGACCGCACGCAGGATACGCCCTTGCGCATGTAGTAGACGAGGCCGCCCACTTTGCCGTGCAGGGTACCTCCTTTGAGAATAGCCATAATGATCGTGAATAAGTGAAGTGTGATGAAAAACTGAAAGTAAGGGGGGCCATGCCCCCTTACCGTGAAACCACACGTCTAGCCTATTGGAACGTAATTTCCCCCAGGTAGACCGTTTTTGAAACCTTCTTGCCATCTTGGCTGGCGAAGAACATCCACGCGTGGCCGGTTTGCCCCACAAAGGGCGCCGGCACGTCCACCACCGCCTCGCCGTCTTCCCGCGTGGCGGGCGTGTCGGTGGTGATGAACAGCTGCCGCTCCACGTTGTGCACCACGATGTAGGCCACATCGTTGCTGGCACCGCCGAACTGGTTGGGCGCCGGATCCCAGGTGAGGGTGACCGATCCCTCCGCAACTTCCAGCGAACTGGTGAGCGGGATGAACAGGCCGCCGTCACTGAGCGTGACGGCCGGATAGTCCAGCTCAAAATCCGGCGCTGCGCCGATAACCGCCTGCTCGATGTTGCGCTTCACCGCCATACTGAACTGCGCTGCCGTGAGCCGCCGGATGTGGCGGAAGCCCACCGAGATAATCCCCTGCAGGGGCGAGAGGAACTTAGTGACCAGCGCAAAGCGGAGCCGCTGGGCCACCTGCGCTTCGGTGGGTGGCACCGTACTCTTTTTCGCCAGGCCACGCAGGTAGTGGATGCCGCGCCAGGTTGCGCCGATCACGCTGCCCACTTTTCCGGAAAAGGTGCCGTTGGCACCGTTAATGAATTTTGCCATTTTTTAATGTTTTTACATTTATTATTTCAATTTATACTCCTGCCAGTGTTTCGATGTACCGGTACGATGACTGACGGAGGCAAACATAGTATACTGAAAAACAATAAAATAGGCGTGTCACCCCGTTGTCACGCGATGAGCGGTGGGTTGTCACCAAACCGAGGTTGGGGTGACAGGAATGTCCCTATCCTTTCCAATGATAACTGCCGGAAAAGTGTTTGAAGGCTCCGCATCACGGAGGGGTCCGCTGGCGCTTTCGGTGCGGTCACTTTGCGATACCGATGCAAAAAACCGCCAGCGGACCACCAGCAAACGGCAGGCATAGGGCTACTCTAGGCGCGGCAGTCCGGCAACGGTCAGACAGCGGACGTATAGCCCAACGGCCGTTTGCCCCACTTCCAGAAATAACAATCGCTAAGGTCTTCTTCGCGGTAGCGGATCCGGTTGTCTTCATTGTACACAAATCGAAGCTTACCATCAATTCGGTAGCGCGTTACCGTACGCGGGTCCACCATCAGGAACGCCGCAGCTTCTTTGCGGTTGTACAGATTTTCATCCGCCGGGGAAGCCCGTTCCATTAACGGCTGTTCATGGCCGTTACGCCGTTCGCGGATGTATTCGTGCGCCTCACGGATGAAGGGACGCAAATCTTCCTTGATAAATTCATAAAGTAACTGCATGAGTCTGGTTAACATGGCACTTCAGGTTTAAAGCGCCATCAACGAGGTAGCGGATCCGGCAATGGGAGCCTGAGGAAGAACAGCAGGTTTTTCCTGGACTACAGATCGGTTCCGGGGGTCAGCCATTGCTCCACCGGTAGATGGCCGTGAAACAATTGGTTAATTCTTGAATAAAAATAATCGTTATGCGTCAGGAATCCAAATTACACCTACTTTTTCGATAATCCAATCCCGCAACGCGGCAGAATTCCGGATACTGAGTTCTACCGCCGGCTCATCGGGCAATAATGTGATGGTCAGTTTTCCCGACACAGGATCCTGTGTACACGACGCGATGGCATCTTGCCCGGCCACGTATCGACGGCAAACCTGTTTAAAAAAACCGTTCGTAAACTCCATGATCTGTGCAAGCGATTCTTCTTTCGCCTTGAATTTCCGACCGTCCATGCACGTCAGTTCAATAAAGCGGAGTGTTTTCCCTTCGTCGGTTTCAACCGTGCACATCTTGAAATACGCAATTTCCTCGTACGGGATGGCATGCTCGCCGATTTCGTTGGTCAGTGAATAGGTGTTGGGCCTTGGCTCTGACTCGGTAGCGACCCCCGTCTTCATACGTTCCCTTTCATTGGCCAGTTCGACATGGGTGGATGCCAGTTCCGTTTGCAGTTGCCTGACATACGTGACCATATAGGCAAAACCGTAGCACATATTCAAGAGGACAACCAGGAACACGGCCAATGGATAATCAGAATAAAAATACCCCGTTTCCTGCAGTGCACCGGATCCGTCAGCAGATTGAAAAAAAGGAGCGCAAATACCAGGATGACTACCGCAGGAACCAACACACCGCGCAACAATTGCCGGAGCAGCCGGTCATAAAAAGCATCCGGCCAAGGATGGGACCTGTCCAGGCGGCGTGTCTGCCGGCCTACGTACCAGATCAATCCCCAGGCCAGGGCAAAGGAAAGACCGTAAACAATGAGAACCGCCCAGGTATGCTCCAACAGTAAGACCAGGAACTGCTCACGCATGCCGATTGCCGAAATGGCCAAGGCCGCTATGGCTGCGGCCCAAAAACGGGGGACGCGGTCGCGGTAATCCAGTAGGGTTGACATTTTTTCCATCGTTTTTTATGGGTTAGTTTAAGTGTGTAATCACAAATGTAATCAAAAAGTTGATTCGTTCGTTACTAAACTTTTTCGTTCGTTGGCTGATTTCTTTCATTCGTTCGTTATTTCCGGGCGTTCGTTCCATCCCCCTTCCAGATTGTATTTATTTTATAATCAATCGTTTGCAACTTAGCCGCCAGTAAAATCAAAATTCAATTCTTATGAAGTACCCATTCACATCTGCAGGCGTACAAGATTGGTTGAATCACGTGTACGCACAGCCGGATCACGACATCCGGACCGAAGCCGAATTTGCCTATCTCTATTTTGAGGACTGGGTAGTACAGCGATTTTCGCTGGATGATTCGCAACGGGCCTACCTCAATCGGCTGGATTACGCAACGATCCGCTTTACCGCCGACGGGGTGTATTTCGCCCTAACCCATCGGTTACCCATCGTACTGGAAAAACCGGAGAAACCAGCGGTACGGGCCGCCAAGCTCGCCGCCATGATCAAGGAATTCGAAAGCAGGAATAGCGAAGCCAAAAATGCTTCCTTTACCGGTCGGTTCGTCGTCCGTATTACGTATTGATTTCTGCACAATTTCACTACAGATCAGCAAACAGCAGTTTATTGAAACGGCCAACCCGGCGAGTAAAGTACCAGCGGATCCTGGTGACTCTGCCGGGTTGCCATCGCTTCCCTACGTGTGCAACGATGACTGAACCCCTTACCATCCAATTACCGGGCAATCCCAAAACTACGTTCCTGCCGCTCGACACGCTACCGGCTAACCACGAGCACCGCATACCGTTTGGTGAAAAGCATTTGTTGGAAAATCAACCCGCAAGTGTACGCATCCTTCGCCAGTCGATCACCGGCTGGCAATTTGATATGTGGCTGTATCGCACGGATTGCAAGAAGCAGACGACCTTGCTTGTCAACACCGCCCTTGGCCGTGTATTTTTCCTGTATGTGCTGGGAGGAACGTTCCATTTTCGAACGACTGACCATGCCGATGCAGTTCTACGGCAAGGAAACTGCCTGGCGGTGTATGTGCCTGCTGGAACCTGTACCATTATGCTGGATACCGGATCCCATACTTTATTTGGCTTCAGCCTCCCCTATGGTTACCTCGTGTGGTTGCGGCAGCATCACCCGGAGCTGGCTGAACTTACCGAACGCTGGAAGACGAGGCCGGAGGAGTTATTTGCCCTACCTGCCTGCAAAATCGATAAAACGGTGTGGCGCACATTCGCTCAGATCAAAAATTGCCCCAAGCGCGGTGCCGAGCTTGATGGGGCATTGAAAGTGTATCTCGCGCGGTTGGTCGCCCTGTATACAAACCGGCTCAATGAGCCGGAATTGTCGAACCACGAGCGGAACGACCGCTTGCTCCAGCAGCTGGAAAGTTACCTACGCCGATATTATTGCATCCCTGAACGGATAACGGGCGATGCGTTGATGCGGCATTTTCGCGTGAGCGATACCCACCTTCGTAGACTTATCCAAAATGCATACGGTATCCGGATGGGCGAGTATATTCAAACCCTTCGGATAGAAGCTGCCAAGGAATTGCTTGTAACCACGGACCTTCCCGTTCACGAAATTGCCACGCGTTTGGGCTATGCCTATGCCGACAGTTTCATTAAACTCTTCAAGAAATGGGTCGCCATGAGCCCGAGTGTTTACCGGTGGCGGAAACGCGGCCGCAAATTCAACGAAAAATAGTGCGAACGTAGCGGAAAACGCGATGGATGACCGAGTTTGGCCGTTGCCTTTTTACCCGACGGTTTCGGGCGGTTCTCTGGTTGCTAACTAGTTTTGGGATGCGATAAGGAACTGCATCCAGCATAGGGCTTTCGGTTTCAAAAATAGCTGGATCGTGGTAGTACTTGTCGACCAGCAGCATGATTGCCTGTGGCGAATAACGATTCCGGAACCAGAAGACCTTATCGAAAATGGGGTCAATGGCCTTTGTGAGCAGCATTTTTACGGATGCTTGATTCATCTCCAACACTTCGCTGAACGTTTCAAGCGTTTGTGGAAACGGAAGTCCGATGCCAAAATAATGATAAAACAGCATGTATTTACGATGCGTTTGCTCGTTGTGTCCTTTTATCAGACGCCGCCAAATCTCGCGGGCTTCATCGACCTGTTCAAATAATTCGCCGTGATGACTACCCTCCGTAAACTGATCGACCAATGGCGAATCGTACTGCAACGTATCGTGCAGCGTAGCCGATTCCTCGTGCCGTTTTATCGCATTCTCCATATGTAAGCGAACCCGGATGTCCACTTCGCTGGCAAAAGGACGTTCCAGGCGACCTGCCTTCAATAGATCCAGGGCTTCGGCAAGTCCAACGTTGCCTTCGGCTATAAGTTCTTCCTGTGACAGTCCACTTTCGGCGTACTGTTGTGCAATTGCCATGACTCTTTCAATTTCAAAATTTGGTCTCGCGGCAATGTCGCGTCGGTATCGTTCTAAAGCTCTCATTGCGTTGGTATTCCGGTGAAATTGGCTTACTTCGGGTGAAGTTCGCCTTCTAAGTTGAAATAACCAAGCATTTTCAGCCGGAATATTCCCCAACCTGAAAAAAAACAGTGCGAAACGGACTTACCCGGCACAAACTATCCGACCTTAGTTTGTTTTGCCTATCGGATGGCGGAGGAATTGCCCTTACCTTGGCTTTATTGAAACCGCTGGGCAATTGCGCAAATGAGGAAGCTTCCCGATCGGTCCGGCCGGTTCAAAAATTTTAAAAGAAAGGAGGTATTAAGTATGGCATGGTTTCAATTAAAACCGGGTGGTAATCCGCTCGCTGGTAGCGACTACAATCCAGGTACTACTGCACCGCCCTCGAATTGCCCCGAAACGGGATTTATCTGTGCAATTTCGACCGGTGCAAGCCCAGACAATCCCGATCAGCCTGATTTGAACCAGTCGATCAGGGATGCAATGTTGGTTGCGTTGCAAACTGGTACAGAATCCGGAAATGTCCTATTAAGGAATACGCCGTAGTGTAAAAACGATAAGGTTGGTCCGGATCCGGACCAACCTTCTGCATTACAATTCATTGATCACCATCACTTCGATTTCCCTGACCGCCTCTTGGATGACCAAGCCATAATCTGCAAGCTGAGCATTCAATTCATCGATATTCTCATATTCGCTGATTACCATATATTCCCTAAAGCCACTTTCATCGATGGCCGGTGGATATTGTTGAACCATATGATATTGTTGGCCCAAGTCCAGCGCAAAAGCCAGGACATCCGCTCCCTGTACACGCATACCTTTTTTCTTTGAAAGGTCTACATCTGCTTTCCGGAATCCTTCCAATTTGGATATCACCCAACAATTGACCGGGCGTTTTTCCCATTTTGCCTCTATATTAAACGCGCCACAAATATCTGCGAGCATAATTTTAGCCTGTTGCTGGTCATCTCGCTTGACATAATCAATACGTTCGTAAGATATCGCATGTTCTCTTTTCCATCCATCATTATTTTTCAGATTTAAGTTATACCGATATCGATTTTCATCATCTACATTCATAGCGATTCTGCCCGGTGTGAGTATAAAATTTGGCTTTCCTCCCATCATTTTGAATAGGAGCACCTTACATGCGTCGAAGATTGACTGATTATAAAAGTAGCTCCTGAACCGGTTATGCTCCGGTTCATACTCTGCGTATTTAATCCCGCTTTTGTCGTTTATATTGGCGCGGAATCCCGTAATTGCACTGTAGGATAAGTGTTCGTTATTGAAAGAAGACGGCGCGGTAACATCAAAAATCCGTTCTGTCGGATCAAATTTGACATCATCTTCTTTTATTGGCAAATTCAGGGATTTACCTGCGAGCAATGTATTAAGTGCGTCACCAGTTACATATCCCGAATGCGTAATGGCTTGTACAGAGCCACCATATAACCACGCTGTATGGGAAATGATCTTATGGGGGAAATATTGCCTCAGCAGTGTGTCTTCCACAACACACGGAAGAGAAACCCCGTGTTTTTTCAGGTATTCGCTATTTTTAAAAAAGTTAACCATCGTTTCTTTTGGTTGATAGGTAACCAGGTAAATTTTGATCTTATCACCCATTATTTTCTGCAAGGAATCCAATTTGGGCATCGCCTCAATACAGGTACTGCAATAGGTGTCAAAAAAATCGAGAATGATGATCTGCTGGTTGTTGTCTGCAAGGTTCAATATGCTATCCCCGTTGTTGTTGATGACGGTGCGAACCGATAGTTCCGGCACCGGGTCACCAACGGATAACGGCTTAACGGCAGCAGTCTGCGCCACGCCTTTCACGGTTAAAAAGCCAAAAAGGATTAAAAAAAATACGTTTAATCGTTTCATAATTTCGAGTTTACTAACGTTTGTTTTGTTGGATGTGTGTTATTTGGATAACTTCGTTAGGTATCAGCATGCTATACCGTGGATCATTGGGTAATAATTGATAGGTTATGTTGTCAAATTTTCTGAACAGTTCCGTTTCAAACCCGGGTATCAGATTCAATCGTCGCAGGTCTGACCACCGTCGTCCGCGAAACAGCAGCTCCTTTCGACGTTCTGTAAGTATTTGGCGCAGGAGTTCTTCGGGCACCGTCGCGATTTCCGGCTCCGCATCCTGTTGGAACCGGTGCCGATAGAGCGTTTGGAGGTCGGAAATGGCTGCCTGGCTATCGCCCATTCGCGCTTGGCACTCGGCCCTGATGAGCAGGATTTCGCTCGTGGTAATGCCATAGAACAGCGACGACGATCCGTCATAACTTCCCTTAAATGCGTAAGTGGCCTTATCAGACTCGCTATTTCCCTGGAAATAGAGTCGTTTGCGTAAGTCCCGTGCATCGTACATCGCATACAGTGAACTATCGATTTTCGCAACCTGTTGTGTTAAGGAAGGCGCATAGATGGCCAATGCATGAAAAATTACCTCACCATTAAACCGAGCGAATGGAAAGGGCGCGGAAGCGTCGATGACGTTGAAGTCGAGCAACGGACCGCTTACGTCCAGGCACGAATCGGCATATGCCCTGGCATGGTCATATTCACCCATTTCGAGGTAAACACGGGCCAGCGCGGCCCATGCTGCACCTTTGCTTGGCCGGCTTCTTACAGCGACCGACACGGGAAGTGCGTGCGCCGCATGATTCAGATCGGAAACGATCTGTCGATAGGTATCTTCTACCACAGCGCGTTTCGACTCTTCGCTGATCGTGGCTGTCAACCGAAGCGGAATGCCCAGATCGGTCCGGGCGGTCTGATTCCGATATGGAGGCGCAAATACGGAGGCCAATGCGTACAGGGCATACCCACGGAAGAAATGTGCGCCTCCCTGGAGTTCCAGATAGAGCCCGTCATCAGCAGGACGTGGAATTTTCGCCAACACCTCCAACACCTGATTGCTTTGGTAGACAATTTTATACGGGCTATACCATTGGTTCAGCGCATGCTGGGTTTGCGGATTCCATATGTAGTTGTCCCTTGCTTCCAATGGCAGGGCATTCCAGTCCTCAAACTGCAGGTAATAATCATCCGACGCCGCATCGCCAATGTTCGGATAACCCATGTTCATCGTATTGAAATCGTCCAATAACGCTCTGCAATCGTCCATATTTTCGGGTACAGCCATTGAGCCATCTGGCTTCAAGTCCAAGTAGGCATTGCACGCCGTGACGAATAAGCAGCAAATGGCTCCGGTTTTCAGTATGTAATTCATCTGTTTATCTTTATTTACTATGCTCTCAATTTATTAGAATTGGCAGTTAAACCCAATGCTTACAGCCCTGGGTTCCGGCGTGGAACGACCGTATTCAGGGTCAATGCCGCTTTTGTTTGCCCGCCATAACATTCCCACATTGGCTAGGTAACTATAAATGGTCAGCCCGTTTATCCATTTGCTTCCGGATGGTTTGATGTCATAAGACAATGTGACATCCCGAAGTTTCACAAAGCTTCCCGATTCGACCAACGCGGCCGAATATTCGTAAAACCAGTCCCGAAACGAATTTGCCGGATAAATCATTGACGGCACATTGGTATGCAATTCGTCACCGGGAATCCGCCAACGGTCAGCAATTTCTGCGTGGCCAATCCCGGCGTTGTACAGTGACGAATAGTTCAGGGCGGACCGCAGAAACTTATATCCGAATTGATAAGCGATGTTGCATGATGCCTCCAAGCGTCCGAAGCGCAGCGTATTTCGGAACGAACCCACGTAGAGCGGCCTGGATGGACCGTGGTATTGGAGATCCTTGAGTTGGGACGCAAAATATAAGGAAATGTAATCTTTGCTGATTTCTCCATCCCAGTAGCCGCGCGGATCGCCGGTTTCCGGATCTAACCCGGCCCATTGGAATGTGTACAGGCTATACAAATCCTTTCCTTCAACCGGTGTTCTAAAGGTCCCCGACATTCCGACGACGAAATTGGTAGCCGAGGTATTTGCCAAGTAATTGTTTTTAACCTTGGTCCGGTTGTAGCTGAAGATTAGGTTTGAAGTCCATTGCCAGCGCCCGTGTCGCACGTTTATGCTCCTGAGGTTGATGTCGATGCCTCTCCCCTGTAGGTCAGCACTATTCACCGGCATGGACAAAAACCCACTTGTCGGGTCGATCTTACTTTCGCTGATCACATCAGTTGGCTGTTTGCTATAATACTCCACGGTGCCTGCCAGCCGTCCATTGACACCTTGGAAATCGAGGGCCAGATTCCACATACCGACTTTCTCCCAGCGAAGCGCAGTATTTGCCGGTGTGGTTATCTGTGCGTATGACAGTCCGGTAACCCCATTGACCGTGGGCGAATAGCGAATAAGCGGAAGTGCCGCGATATTCGGGTTCACATTCCCGTTGTAGCCGAAAGACCCCCTTAACTTAAACTCGCCAAACCACCGTCCGGGAAAGAAAGGCTCATTGGCAAGGTTCCAGGCAGCTCCCACGGACCAAAAGGGGCTCCACCGACGGTTAGAGGCCACGCCGAACAGATTGGAGGCATCCTTCCGCGCGCTGGATGAAAGCGTGTACCTATCTTTGTAAGAATAGGCCACATTCGCATAATAGGAAAGGTACCGGTTTACGATGGCTCCCTGTGCCTGCCCATTCGGAACAGGTGAACTGCTAAAAATCCCGTTCAAGAGCGGTACGGGATTCACGTAGTCGACCGGCGAAAAGGTCATGTTACTGCTATCGAACCCCCAAACATCGTGGGCGTTATACGATGAAGAAACGTCCCTGATTTCGGTGCCCGCTATGGCATCAATCCGATGGGAATTCCATTGCCTGTTATAGTTGAGTTGTACCCTCCCAATGTGGGTGAGCCCGCTATTGTTTGTATACTGCAGGTGATTCCCGATGGGTATGTTCCATTTGATGGATGTATCGTCCCACGTTGCATAAAGATTTACGAGGCTGCGCAAATTAAAAGTTTCCATCCCTTCGGTGTCTTTGATTTCATTATTTTGGTTTGCATAGGAATACGCAATGTTTGCCGAAAGATGCGGCGTTAGCAATACAGTAAATTTTGCATTGAACAGCGTTTCTCTGCCGGTATTGACATTTGAGCTGTGGCCTATTTCGGCCAGGGGCACATACGTCCAATCCAGCAGTCTCCCACCTGCAACCGTATCCCGAAACACCGGATGATAAGGCCGATTGTCCACCACCGGAAGCGGATTCCCCTGTTCGTCGGCCAGCCGCATATAGGGGTAGTTCCCGGCTCCTGCCCCCATCGCATTATAAGCAATGGGATTTGCTAAGCTCGACTCGCTATACCGATTTTCGGTGTAAATCATCCCGAAATCCGCACGTAGCCATTTGTATGGTTTGATGGTGGTATGCAGCCGTAGGTTCATCCGGTTGTAAGCTGAGGTGATCACCTCATTGAGATTCCGGTCTACGTTTGCCGCGGCATTGAAAGCTAAGTAATCCGACCCGCCTTGTGCGGAGATGCTGTATTGCTGCTTAAACGGCCTGCGGTAGACGTACCTAAGGAAGTCATCCCGCATATCCACTTGGCGAAGTGCATCGATTTGCGCAGCTGCTTCCGATTGTGATAGCTCGCCGAACTCCGCCTGCCTGAGTAAGCGCGGAACGGGTCTTACATTACCCCTGATATCGTCAAATTTACTGGCATAGAAACCCTTTTCGTAAAGAAAGATTTCCGCATCGATGTAATCCGAAGTGCTTATCTGCGGAAGGTAGTAAAGATCGGGCTTGTTCGCAACGGTGAAGTTGGTGTTGAAGCGAAATGTCAGCGGCCTATTATAGCTTGCCTTTTTTGTATTGATGACAATCACCCCATTGCCCGAAGCCGCACCCCAAATGGAGGACGCCGCAGCGTCTTTAAGGAGCGTGACGTTTTCGACATCGTTTGGGTTGATGTTATTCAGATCGCCATAGTATGGGAACCCGTCTATCACGACCAATGGCTGTGATGAGGATCCGATAGACGACGGGCCACGGATGGTTAGACCGGTCGTTTTCATACCCGAAGACGGGGTGATTTTCAGCGTAGACACCCCACTGGCAAGGTCATCGATACGGCGAAATAGATTCGTTCCGGTCTTTCGGTTTAATAGCTCATTTGACAGGGACTCAAAACTACCGGTAGCCCTCTCCCTCGGGACAGTCTGGTAACCGGTAGATATCTGGACTTCCTCCAGCAACTGGTCAATCGGCGACAAGACAAATCGGAAAAATCGCGAACTGTCTGCGGAAAATTCCATATCAACCTGTTTAAAGCCGACGTAAGAAGCATATATCCTACCTTGTGGAGCAGGTGCCTGAATGGCAAAACGCCCCGCTGCGTCGGAGATACTTTTTATGGGTTGTCCTGGAATTCGGATGGTTGCCCCGGCTATTGGCTGACCGTCTACATCCTCCACAATGCCCGACAGCACAGGCCCCCGAGTTTGGGGGCGCTGCGCGTGGGCTTCCAAACACATGATCGTTGCTACAGCCAATAGGCTGAAATATCGTATACAAGTGTGTTTAAGTTTATGTTTGGAAAGGGCATACCCCTCCCCTATGCGTAAAATTCGCTTCATGTAATTGCTTGATTTTAGGTGTAAGAAAATTCTCTAAAAGGTGTTCTTAACCCAAATTCAAACAGGTTTGGCAATGATGGTTTTATAAAGATTGGCCGTGGAAATCTTCCACGCTTTGGAAAAAACGGCTATCCCCTTCCCTATTTGAGATCGGAAGCCAGTACGTAGACGTAAAAATAAAAAACTCGTTTTCATATGGTTAGTTTGAAAACGAGCCTCGTAATATATTAGGACGGTGCTACTATAGCGAGCCCTAAGATACCGTCGTGCAGGCTTCCGAGGGCCTTCGGAACAGTACAATAGGGCCCATAATGCTATAGCGCGTACCAAAGGTACGCAAAATATCACTATGGGCATTGATCCTATTGCCTCGTCCGTTAAAGCAAACTCGGAATTCGCACGCGAGACTCTATGTCAATACCAATGCTTAAACGATATCGAGATAAGCATCGTGACAAAGATACAAATAAATATGACAATAAAAGTAAATTAATGATAATTTTTAGCGTAAATTGATTTATCCCTTTGCGGGATGAACGCCAATAACCAAGAGTATTCTAAAGCGATAGCCAATAGAGTACAAACTATTATGAAAATCACTGGTTTAGATGTTGCTGGTTTTGCTGAATTTTTCAAAAAGTCCACTTCTCACATCTATGGTATACTAAATAATACGAGGCTACTTAGTGAAGTCTTTGCTAGGGAGATTGGAGACAAACTGGAGTTTGACGGCGTTAAGATATTTAATCTGAATTCTAAGATACCTCTTTCTATCTCAAAAGCTGAAGCTTTGATAAAATTTAAGATCGATCACAAAGACAACCCAGAATATTTTCTAAGCACGAAGGCAAAAAGGAGTCCAAATTCATTCGTAACGGATGTGCTCCTTAAATCAGATTGTTTTAAGGAAGGTTATAAATATTTAAACGAAGTTGCGGAATACTGTAAGACTGAACTAAACAAAGAATTTGTCGACGACCAATTATCAAAAGCACTCCAGTACGCAGTGAAAACAAAAGTCCTCAAGTCAACTAAAAAGCCGATAGTATTAAAGGGTGGAGGTTTTGGCAAACGCCTGGTTGATGTTTACTACGTTTAAGTCATTAAAAAAAGACAAACACCTATAGCCAACATTTCGATCAAATTCAAAAACCTTTACGGTCTAATAGGTAAACCCCTCTGGTAAGAGTGTTGATAATGATTATTGGATATTCTTTAGTTTTGAGTGTAGCTAGTTAGGGGTAGACTACACATTAAACACAAACAGCAGGAAAAGTGCACCGTGAATGGGGCCAAGCGACTTGGACAAGCCGGGAACATCCCAAAAATGCTTCAGGGGTACGGCAATAAAAACCAAGACAAGTAATGATATGC